>OHBP01000939.1_pt1 | contig 12983 bp, 10 predicted proteins | sample 1577471 | NCBI WGS metagenome assembly OHBP01 (sample SAMEA3879503, study PRJEB24766) | human gut metagenome | biome: human-associated habitat; feature: feces | place: USA | collected 1985/1987
TTAGGAATAGCGGAGAACAACGAGGCTTGACATCAAATACGCAACTTGAAGTCATGGGAGAAAAATTATGAACAAACCGCTTGCGGACAGGATTCGTCCAAAGACAATTGATGACATTGTGGGACAAAAGCATCTTATTGCACCCGACAGACCTTTGCGTAAAATTATTGAAAGCGGAGATATTCCGAATCTTATTTTCTACGGTCCTTCGGGGGTCGGAAAAACTACGCTTGCCACATATATTGCCAAAAAGACAAACCGTACCCTCAAAAAGCTTAACGGCACAACGGCTTCAACTGCCGACATAAAGGAGATTGTTGCACAGCTTAACACTTTTTCGGGGCTTAACGGAATTCTGCTCTATCTTGACGAAATTCAGTATTTTAATAAAAAGCAACAGCAGACTTTGCTCGAATACATTGAAAACGGCAGTATCACGCTGATTGCTTCAACAACCGAAAATCCGTATTTTTATGTATATAATGCAATTCTGAGCCGTTCGACTGTTTTTGAATTTAAGCCGGTTGATCAGGATGAGGTTGAAAAGGCGGTTTACCGTGCAAGTGATTTTCTTGCCGAGGAGAGCGGTACGGATATTGAAATGCCCGAAGAATGTGCAAAGAAAATAGCATCGGGTTGCGGAGGAGATGTTCGCAAGGCTATGAATGCCGTTGAGCTTTCCGTGATTGCAACAGATGAAATTGACGGAAAAAAGGTTGTAAGACTTGAAACCGTTGAACAGCTTGTGCAGAAAAGTGCGGTCAGATATGACCGTGAGGGCGATGAGCATTACGATATTATTTCGGCTTATCAGAAAAGTATGCGTGGAAGTGATCCCGATGCCGCACTTCACTATCTTGCAAGACTGCTTGAGGCAGGCGATCTGCCGAGTGCGTGTCGCAGACTTATGGTGTGTGCGAGCGAGGATGTGGGACTTGCGTATCCACAGCTTTTGCCGATTGTAAAGTCATGCGTTGATATGGCGCAGGCTGTCGGACTTCCCGAGGCGAGAATTCCGCTTGCCGATGCCGTGGTTATGGTGTGCAATGCCCCAAAATCCAACTCGGCATATATGGGTATAAACAGAGCTTTGGCTGACATAAGAACAGGTAACTCGGGTCCTGTACCCAGACAATTGCAGAACAGGCACTGTGACGGAGATGACAATCCAAACAAGGGACAGTTCTATCTTTATCCCCACGATTTCCCGAACCATTATGTTGAGCAACAATATCTGCCCGATGCCCTAAAGGACAAGAAGTATTATGAATACGGCAGAAACAAAAACGAGCAGGCGTTCAAAGCCTATTGGGACAAAATCAAAAAGAAGTAATCAAATGAAAATTTTTTGACATGAAACTGCAAATAAAGTCAGATGTTGCTAACCAAACATCTGACTATTTGCTTTTATTATCCTGTTTTTTTGCTAATTATTGTTTCATTGTCTATTATGCACAATTTGAATGTGAATAATTTGTGACGCAAGAAATTTTATTATTCTTTAAAGGAAAATTATTAGCGGTTCAATAATGTAGAATTAAAGAGTAATTGTGGAGTAGTGTTGAGTAGCTTCACACGTGCAACAAAAAAATAATTCTGGAGGAAATCAAAATGGTAAAAAGACAACACAAAATCATGTGCCTTGTGCTTTGCCTTATGCTGGCGGTTTCAACCGTATTCGTCGGTGTAGTCAGTGCTTCTGCTGCAACAGGCGATACTGTTTACGTTAGAGTAAACAACGGCTGGTCAAAAGTTAACTGCTACATGTGGACTGACGGTCTCGGCAGCAACGCATCTTGGCCGGGTAAAGCAATGACAAAGGTTGAGGACGGTGTATATTCTTACACTCTTGACAAGGATTACACATCGGTAATCTTCAACAACGGCTCAGATCAGACAAAAGACCTTACATACCCGGGTCACGGTAAAATCTATGACCTTACAAAGGGTACATGGTCGGATTATGCAGGTGCTCCTTCACAGGACGCAACTGCTCAGAGACCTACAAGCGCAACAACAGCAACAACTGCTACAACAGCAACAACTCCCAGCGGTGAAGGCACAACTGTTTACCTCAACAACGAGGCAGGTTGGGCAACACCTGTTGCTTATATGTGGAACAGCAATTCTGACAGCAACGGTTCATGGCCGGGTGTAAAGATGACAAACATCGGTGGCAATGTATATCAGTACACCGCATCAAAGACATATACCAGCTGTATCTTCAGCAACAGCGGTCAGTCACAGACAGGAAACCTTACTGCAAAGGACGGCTATATCTACAACAACAAGACTAATCAGTGGTCTGTTTATGATACAAGCCCTCTCCAGGTTAAGGAATTTACTGCTGATCCTGCATCAAACATCTACACAGGTACAGATGTACAGCTTTCTGCAACTGCTGCCAATAAGAGCGGCGCAGCAGTAAGCTACAAGTTCTCTGTTACTAACGCACAGGGCGGAACATCAACACTTTCCGACTTCTCTTCTGCTAAGTCAGTAACATGGACTCCTACAGTTGCAGGTGAATACACAATTACATTTGACTTTAAGGACACAGACGGCAACACAAACAACCGTACAATGACTCTTGAAGTTAAGGACGACTCAGCACTTGTTAAGCCAATCATCAAGAGCGTTACTCCTGCAAACCTTAACCTTATCAAGGTTAACTCAACTGCTACTGTAACAGTTAAGGCAGGCGGCGGTAAGACAGGTACTAACCTTCTTTTCTACAAGTATGTTGTAACTGATCCTAACGGTGTTCAGAACACACCTTACTACACACTCAACAACATTTACACATTCGTTCCTACAATGAAGGGTGAATACAAGGTTAATGTTTATGTACAGAGTTCTGACAACAGCACAATAAACAAGACTTATGCTTACACAGCTGCAGACGATGTTACTGAGCCTACAACAGTTGTTGTTCCTACAACTGCTCCTCAGCCAACAACAGTTCAGCCTACAACTGTTAAGCCTACAACTCCACAGCCAACAACTGTTAAACCTACAACTCCTCAGCCAACAACAGTTCAGCCTACAACAGCTCCCGAAAGACTCCGTGGCGATGTTGACGATGACGGAGATGTAACTGTTATGGACTCAACATATCTTCAGAAGTCAATTGTAGGACTTCCGGATGTTCCGGCTCTCGAAACACTTGACCTCAAGATTTGCGACCTTGACAGCGACGGTGCAATCAGTGTTAAGGATGCAACAATCATTCAGAAAATCGTTGTAAACCTTGAATAATCCAAACATTAAGTAAAAAAAAGATTGGAGATATACCTATGACAAGAATAAAGAAGCTGTGCGCACTTGTTCTTGCTGTGATGATGGTTGTAACCGCAGGAGTAATTTCTGTAAATGCAGCTCAGAGTTCCGACTCTGACGCTGTATCTGCGGATACAACAGAAACAGGCATCACAATTCATGTAAGAATGAGTGACGGAACACAGCCATATGTATATTTGTGGAACTCGCTCCCCACAAACAGCGCCATGTCAAAGTCTTACCCCGGTGAGAAAATGACAAAGGGTGACAAGTGGTATAACTACCATGTAGCAGATGTTACAAAGGTAAATGCCATTGTTACAGACGCTGACGGCAAGCAGTATTCTTCGGAGAAAAAACTTGAATCTGCTGCAAGCGCAGACTGGTACTGTGAAAACGGTAAATGGTCAAAATACAACCCTGACGAGCCGGATCCGGTTGGCAGCGTTGATATGCGTGAAGAAACAATTTACTTTGTTATGACAACACGTTTCTATGACGGCGATACAGGCAACGATGTTCATTGCTGGGATGACGGCTCAGCCGGCAACGGTGATGACGACCCTGCATGGCGTGGTGACTTTAAAGGTCTCGGTGAAAAGCTCGACTACATCAAGGCTCTCGGTTTCAGCGCAATCTGGGTAACACCTGTTGTTACAAACGGATCAGGCTATGACTACCACGGCTATCATGCTATGGATTTGTCAACAGTTGATGCTCGTTATGAAAGCTCAGACTACACATACGAGGATCTTATTCACGATGCTCACCAGAAGGGCATGAAGATTATTCAGGACGTAGTTCTTCAGCACACAGGTAACTTTGGTGAAGCATACTTCTGTAATCTTTTCACAAAGGATACAACTAAAGACCTTGGCAACCTTCAGGAGTCATTGATTCCTACACAGTATCTTCTTGATACATACGGCCTTAAGTCACCTGAGGAATACTGGGCTCAGAAGCCGGGTGTTCAGTATCAGCAGAGACTTAACCTTATGAAGAATGTTACTTACTCAGGCGACAACGGTAACTCAACCGGTCCTCAGCCTGCAGCTCAGGACTTCTCTATGAATAAGATTTCACAGAGCGATACTTACAACCCGAACAACTACTATCATACAGGCTATTTCCAGAGTCCTAACTATGATGACTGGACAACAAAGTTCAGCCAGATTGCAGGCGACTGCGTTGACCTTAACACAGAGAACCCTGCAGTTGCAGAATATGTTGTAGATTCATATTCAAAGTATATGGATATGGGCGTTGACGGCTTCCGTGTTGATACTGTTCGTCACATTCCGAGAGTATCTCTCAACATTATGTTCAATGATCAGCTTATGGACGCTGCTAAGGCAGCAGGCAAGCCTAACTTCTATATGTTCGGCGAAATCTGCACAAGATACACATCAGTTTGGTATCGTGGCCATGCCGAGGAGTCAACTCCTTACTACACATGGAAAGAGTCTAACTCTAAGTGGGCAGACAGCTGGAACTGGGGCACATCAGCTTCAGACATCAACGACAACATGAACCTCGTTCTTCAGCATTATCTTGAAGAAGATAATTACAACGGTGATATGGATTCTACACAGCCAAAGAGCGACAACGCTTACCTTGACGGTATTACATATCACGGTTCCGACCGTTCTATGGCATCAGGCATGGATGCAATTGACTTCCAGATGCACAGAATGTTCGGTAGCGCTAAGAACGCTTATAACTTCGCTGTTAACAACGACCAGTATTACAATGATGCAACATACAGCGTAATGTATGTTGATTCACACGACTATGCTCCTGAACAGCCGGATGAAACAACTCGTTTCACAGGCGGTACACAGACATGGGCAGAGAATATGGATCTTATGTTCACATTCCGTGGTATTCCTTGCGTATACTATGGTTCAGAAGTTGAGTTCAAGAAGGGTGAGCTTATTGATAAGGGTACACTTATTTCTCTTGAAAACTCAGGTCGTGCATACTTCGGTGATTATCTTGAGGGTACTGTAAACGCTACTGACTTCAGTGAGTACACAGCATCAGGCACTGTTGCTGACACTCTTGCAAGCCCGCTCAGTAAGCACCTTTCAAAGGTTAATGCTATTCGTCGTGCTATCCCCGCTCTCCAGAAGGGACAGTACACAGCATCAAGCACATATGTAACAGGTGGCGATATGTCTTATGTTCGCCGTTATACTGACGACAACACAGACAGCCTTGCACTCGTTTCAATTTCTTCAGGTGCAACATTCAAGAACATTCCTAACGGCAAGTATGTTGACGCTGTTACAGGTGATGTTAAGTATGTTACTGACGGTACACTTACAGTTCCGGAACTTGCTAAGGCTAACATGAGAGTATATGTATGCTGCGCAAGCGGATTTACAGGTATCGACGGTCAGATCGGCGGAGATTCTGCTTACGCTAAATAATGCGGAATATTCCACACTCAACACGATTCTGATTCTGTGATCAAAATTAATTACGGCACTCCGAGTAAAATCGGGGTGCCGTTTTTTTGTTATTTTATTTGTTCGTAATATTTTAAAAAATATGCTTATAATAAAAGTGTATCCGAAGTGTTATGTCAGCATAAAAATGCTTGACAAAAAATTATATTTCGGATAAAATAATAATAGAAAAACCGATATGGCTTTTCGTTTGATGACGAGTGACGGTTCTGACTCGTGACTAAATAAAAATGACCGATTGACGATGATGTGTGACGGTTCTGACACATCGGTAAAATAAAAATTGACCGAGCGATGATTTGGAGCAGACATCTTGCGGTGTCTGCTCTTTTTTCAATAGTGGGTTAGCCCTTTAGCGTTTAGTGGAAATTTATAACTTCAACTGAGATTCTAAAATATTTTTGACATCTTAGATGTGGTCAGGTATAGGGGAATTTTAAAGTGATATTCAGCGTTATTTATCTGTCAAAACAATTTATAGCAGACTATCCTCAGTCGCATTACAGAGAATTGATGTTAAAAGACAAGCGCCCATATGGATGTTTGTTAATTAAAACTCATAATGATTATTATATTTGTGTTCCGTTTAGGTCGCATATTCATCATAAAAATGCGTTCCTGTTTAAAAATACAGAAAGGTCAAAAGCTGATTCATCGGGGTTTGATTATTCAAAAACGGTTCTTATCAGACCTGAGGATTATGATAAATATTTAATTGAAAATGCAGTCGTAGATACAATGAATATAAGGCTGTCAGAATGAGTATTTATAAAATTGAAAAACAGATTTCAAAATACATAGAGGGCTATGTCAAATCGGTTTCAGATTTTGAAAACGCTGACAAAAAATCTTTTGAACGAAAATACAAATATTCCACGCTTAAATATTTCCATGATATTCTCGGTATAGAATAACAATCGGGTAGCAGAAGTTTACATTCAGTAAATCTGTTACCCGATTGTTCTCTTATATTTTTTATTGTTATAATCTGCACTCAAAAATTTCGTTGGTGTCGGAAAACCCATGAGATTTATACCATTCTGCCGAATTTTCGCTTGGCCATGCAAAGACAAGTTCGCAGTTGATTGACGAAAGGTAGTTCTTTACATAATCGAGCAGTCGAGTGCCGATGCCCTTGCCACGATATTCTTCAAGCGTGAACACCTTTGTGAGATACGCAATAAATTCACGCTTTGCATTCGGGGTGGGAATTGTCGGAATAAGATATACAAACATTGCCGAAAGAATTTTCGCATTCTCATCTTCCGCAACGAAGATTTTATATTCCTTGTTTGTGTATAAAAAGGCAACGAACTCCTCGATAAATACCGATTTTGTTACACCGTCGGTGTTGTGTTCACCGTAAGTTTCGTCGTCCTCAACAGCATGGGTCCATCTCATTTCCGCAAGCTGAACGAAATCTCTGTCCTGAACCTCTCTTATTACCATGCTATCACCTCATCAAATTATTTTCAACTTAAGTATAACACAGATTTCTGCAATTACAAGGATGTAATTCGTCAGTATTCGCTCTCGATTCCACTCATCGCAGTTATTCATTTGGTATTGTTCCTTGGGTATTTTTCTCTTAGTCTTTTTCTATGGGTATTATTAGGCTTCAAATTCTGAAGGGGACGGGTTCAAATTTTGAAGGGGGGAGGTGTAAATTCTGAACCCCATGGGTGTAATATTTGAAGTATGGGGGTGCAGTATTTTACATGGGTATGAAGTGATATTCGCAGTGTGTGTCGTTGCAGATTATGAGGTGGCAGAGTTTTCGTTTTTGTAATATTCGACAAGGTTGTCCCTACCGAAACCTTCGTCATAAAAATTCGGGTTGATCGTGAACAGATAGGACGATGACTGAATCTTGCCGTATTTGCCGACCGTGAAACCGCCCGATTTGGTAATGATTTTTCTTTTGCAAAGGAATTTTATACTTTCCCTAACGGTGTTGTCGGAGATTGCACAGGCCTCTGCAATGGTGTGTATGGACGGATAACAGGTGTTCGATTCGTCACAGCATTTGAGTATGTAGCATAAAACAGCGAACTGTTGCGGTTTTAGGTTGAGGTCAAACACCTCGTTTGGAACCATAAAAAAGTTTGTCATAAAATCGCCTCCGTTTATAAGCACAAAAGGCGAAAAAATGTATATTTTAATGCATTTTTTGAAAAATTAACAGAGTTTTTTTATACGGCAAATAATAAAGATAATTTTAGTTACTGTTTTCACAATTCAGTAGGTGATCCGATGAACACTCGCAAGTAACGGTACAAATTTTATGGTAAATTAAATTATATAAATGTCGGAAATTTACCGCTACATTAGAATACACAATTTTCATCACATCATAACATACACATAAAACAAATAATTTCATCAAGGCGGGCGTCCAATGAACGCCCCTACGGCTTGTTTTAAGTTTGCACATAAAACAAATGGCTAACACGGTTCCCCCCTTCACGAACAGAGAGCGAGGCACTCGTATACATAGGGCAATATTAGCAGAAAGCAAATCTCGGGAGTAGCAGTATTGACTGTTTCAAACTCTCTACACGAATGGAGAGCGAGGCACTCGTATGCATAGGGGAATATTAGCACAAAGCAAATCTCGGGAGTCATAACTTTGGTTATATTAAACTGTCTACACGAACAGGGTGCGAGGCACTCGCCATGCTTGACAATTTTAGGGTTGCGATATATAGTATAGTCAAGGGAAGAGATTAACGGCAAACGCCGTAAAAATTGTGGGGTGAGCAGATGAAAATAACACTTAATCCCGACAAAGAAACAGTAAAGACAGTTAAAGAGGGCTTGAAGAGGACAGGCGGTTACTGCCCGTGCAGAATTCAGCGTACAGAGGAATACAAGTGTATGTGCAAGGAATTCAAAGAGCAGATTGCCGATCCTGATTTTGAGGGCTTTTGTCATTGTATGCTTTACTACAAATCAAAAGATTAAAATAACCGAACAGGAGGATTGTTATGGAAATAGAGCTTTACAAAGAAACTTTTGAGCAGGAGATTTTGCAGTCGGATATTCCCGTGCTTGTAGACTTTTGGGCAACATGGTGCGGTCCGTGCAAGATGATTGCCCCGATTGTGAAAGAAATCGCTGACGAATATGACGGCAAAATTCTTGTCGGCAAGGTTAATGTTGACGAAGAACCCGACCTTACAATGCAGTATAATGTGTCGAGTATCCCGACTCTTATGGTGTTCAAAAACGGTCAGCTTGTCAATAAGGCAGTAGGCTATCGTGAAAAGGACGAAATCCTTAAAATGCTCAAGTAAATATACCGACTATAACACAAAACCGTGTGTACAGAAAAAGTACACACGGTTTTTTTATTATCTGATTCGGAAAAGACGGTTTTTTTGAGGGGGATCAGGCGGAAATCTTTGCGATTGATTTTTGGTTGTGAATAATTATTTTTAAAAATATTTTTGAAAATTGCATTAAAGTATGCAATTTTTTTGAATTTTGCAGGTATAAGTGAGGGGCATTGATAAAGCCTCTCGAAAAACGGAGGTGACGAGATATCAGAAAATTGACAGGTAGGGAAAAGAAGTTTTGCAGTTTGTTTCTCGGTTCGGGAAATTCCGAGCTTGCCGCAGAAAAGGCAGGCTACACGGGGGATTGTGAGCAGAAGGGGGAAGAGCTTATCTGCCGTCCCGAAATTTCAGCCGAGCTTGAACGGCTGTCACGGCTAAGAGAAAAATCCCTTGCCAACATGGCGGCGGCAGGGTATCAGCGGTTGGCTTTCGGGAGCATTTGCGATGCAATTTCTTTGCTTTACAAAAGTGATCCGAGCAAGGAGGATCTTGAGGGAATGGACCTGTTCCTTGTGTCGGAGATTAAAAGACCGAAGGACGGTTCAATGGAAATCAAGTTTTTTGACAGGCTAAAGGCACTTGAAAAACTCGGTGCCGGCGGAGAGCGTGAAACAGGCGCAAAACAGCTTTTTGACGCCATTTCAAACAGCGCAAGGGCGGTGAATGACAAGGAAAATGGAAATTAAAGCTTTTTCTAAAAAACAGCTTACCGTGCTTTCGTGGTGGAACAGGGAGTCGGTTTTTCGTGACAGGGACGCAATCATCTGTGACGGTGCTGTGCGCAGCGGAAAGACTTTTTGTATGTCGCTGTCTTTTATTCTGTGGAGCTTTTACGATTTTGCAAATTCGGATTTTGCACTTTGCGGAAAGACAATCCGTTCTTTAAGGCGAAATATGATTACGCCCGTGATTCCGATTTTGAAATCACTCGGTTTTAAGTGTGAAGAAAAGCTGTCGCAGAATATTTTGACCGTGAGCGTTAACGGAGTGATGAACAGGTTTTATCTTTTCGGAGGCAAGGACGAGTCATCCGCATCACTCATTCAGGGCATGACGCTTTCGGGTGTGCTTTTTGACGAGGTTGCGTTGATGCCGAGGTCGTTCGTTGAACAGGCATTGGCGAGATGTTCCGTGTCGGGTTCAAGATTTTGGTTTAACTGCAATCCCGAATTTCCTGAGCATTGGTTCTACCGTGAGTGGATTAAAAAGTGCGGTGACAAAAATGCATTATATCTGCACTTTACAATGCAGGACAATCCGTCTTTAAAGCCTGAGGTTATCAAGCGGTATGAAAGTCTGTATTCGGGTGTGTTTTATGAGAGGTTCGTAAAAGGCAGATGGGTAGCCGTTTTCGGTGCAGTTTATCCGTTTATGGACAATGAAAGGATGTACTGCGATATTCCGTCAGATATTGAAAGCTGGGCGGTATCGTGCGATTACGGTACTGTAAATCCCGCATCATTCGGTTTGTGGGGCAGAAAAAACGGTGTGTGGTACAGGGTTGACGAATACTACTTCAACTCACGCACTCAGGGCTTTCAAAAGACCGACGAGGAGCATTATGACGGACTTGAAAAGCTGATTGACGGGCGGAAAATCGAATGTGTGATTGTCGATCCGTCTGCCGCAAGCTTTATTGAGGTTATAAGGAGACACGGAAAATACACGGTTGTGTCGGCTGAAAACAATGTTATCAACGGCATAAGACAGACTTCGCAGGCTTTGAAGGACAGAAAAATCAGAATCTGCAAAAATTGCAGAGCCGCAAGACGGGAGTTTTCGCTTTACCGTTGGGACGGTTCGGGGCGCAGTGACGCACCTGTTAAGGAAAACGATCATGCAATGGACGACATAAGATATTTTGTCGCTACGAAAATTTACGGTTGTGACGGATTCTTTGCCGTTGCAACCAAAAGACAGGAGGAAACAGCTTGAGGCTTGGCAGAAAAAATAAAAAGACCGAGAGCATAAAGACGGTGCAGACCGTTTTGAGAGAAACGAGAAATAATTCGCCGATTTTCTCACGATTTGCCGTTCAGACGAGAACGGAAAGACAGCTGTATGCAACTTTGCGTGAGTCTGTGCCGATTATTGATGCGGCACTCTGCAAAATTATCAGACTTATCGGCGGATTCAAAATTGTGACTTCATCGGCTGAAAGTCAGAAGATTGCCGACAGCTTTGTTAAAAATGTCCGCACAAACGGTGAAATGACGGGGCTTGAAAGTTTTGTGCTTTGCTATCTTGATTCGCTTCTCACCTACGGACAGGCGGTCGGTGAGATTGTTCCTGATAGTGGCGGTGAAGGGATTTGCGCATTATACAATGCAAGCCTTGACGATGTTGAAATCAGAGCGGATTCTTCTCCGCTGAAGCTTGCGGTTTACACACTCGGCAACGGTACAACCGAAGAGCCTAAGCATCCGGAAAGGATTTTTGCAACACTGCTTAATCCAAAGCCGGGTACTGTGTGCGGTACTTCCATACTCAGCGGTCTGCCGTTTGTCAGCTCAATACTTTTGAGGATTTTTGAGTCGGTAAAAACAAACTGGGAGAGGGTTGGCGATATCCGTTTTGCGGTTACTCTCAATCCCGATTCAAACGGTTCGGCTGTGAGCAGAGAAAATGCACAGGCGGTTGCCGATGAGTGGAAAAAGGCGATGAGAAGCGACAGCGTGTGTGATTTTGTGTCGGTCGGCGATGTCAGCATTAAGGTTATCGGTGCTGAAAGCGATATGCCCGACTGCGACATTCCCGTAAGGCATATTCTTGAGCAGATTATTGCAAAGCTTGGTATTCCGCCGTTTTTGCTCGGCATTTCGTGGTCGAGTACAGAGAGAATGAGCGAACAGCAGGCGGATATTCTTACAAGCGAGCTTGCCTACTACCGCACCGTGCTCGAACCCGTGATTACAAAAATTGTGTCGGCTCATCTTAAAATGTGCGGTTATAACGACAGCTTTAAGATTGAGTGGGACAAGATTAATCTTCAGGATGCGGTTGAGCTTTCTCAGGCAAGACTTAACAATGCAAATGCGATGAACATTGAAAGACAGATCGGAGCGGAGGTGCAGAATGAAGGATAACAAACTTATTAAAAGCGGTGTTTCGGGCGTTGTTGACGGTGAAAATCAGACTGTCGGCGATGATGAACTCGAACTGATTAACCGCTTTACAAGGCGAAATCTTGCAAAAAATGAGGTGTATGCGTTTTCGGTTGTGCTGTGTGACAACGATGTTGACCGTGACGGCGAACGCTTTACAACAGATTCGCTTTATGAGCTTGAAAAGCTTTTTGTCGGCAAGACAGGAATTATTGACCACAATCCGAGTGCCAAAAATCAGACGGCAAGAATTTTCAGCTGTAAGGTTGAGAAAATTGACGGTCAGAAAACGGCTTTGGGTGACGATTACTACAGGCTCAAGGCAAGGGCATATCTTCCCGTTTGTGAGAGCAACAGGGATATTATCCTTGCGATTGACAGCGGAATTATCAAGGAAGTAAGCGTTGGATGCGCCGTTGGCAGGGTTGTGTGCAATGTGTGCGGTGAGGATATCTCAATGTGTACTCACAAAAAGGGCGAGGTTTACGGCTCAAAGCTTTGTTGCGGTGAACTTGTGAACCCGTATGACGCATACGAATGGAGCTTTGTTGCCGTGCCGTCACAAAAAAAGGCAGGCATTACGAAAGGTCACAAATTTTTTGGAAAGGAAAATGATATGGAGAAAATTCTTAAAGCCATTGAAAACAAAAAGGCTTTTACACTTGATGAGAGCGACAGCAGAAAGCTGTGCGAATATATTGACGGGCTTAAAAAGTCGGCTAAGGACGGTGTGCTGTACCGTGAAAGCCTTACCCGTGATGTTGTGGGACTTGCCGCTTTTGTTCAGCCTG
>OHBP01000947.1_pt1 | contig 12890 bp, 10 predicted proteins | sample 1577471 | NCBI WGS metagenome assembly OHBP01 (sample SAMEA3879503, study PRJEB24766) | human gut metagenome | biome: human-associated habitat; feature: feces | place: USA | collected 1985/1987
GATAGGCCCCCCCTTTCGGGGAAGTCTATCTCATTTTTTTGTTGGGGCTATTTTGCAACAGCCCCCCTTTATAACAACCCTGCCTTACAGTTTGGGAGAAACGCTTAGTGCTTCAGTTCCAGCAGCGCATCGCCCTGCTTTACGGTGCCACTGGCTTTAGCCGCGACAGCGGCATAGTCATCAGTATTGCAGACAATGAGCGGTGTGGTCACAGGATAGCCTTCGGCCTTAATGGCTTCCAGTTCAAAGCGGATCAACGGCTGACCTTTCTTCACCTTGTCACCCTCGTTGACGAGGTAGGTAAAGTGCTTGCCACCCAGCTTGACCGTATCGATGCCGATGTGCATCAGCAGTTCGGCACCGTCAGCCGTGGTCATGCCCACGGCATGGTGGGTCTCAAAGGTGGAGGAGATCTCACCGTCAGCAGGTGCCACCAGTTCACCGTCGATGGGCTCAATGGCAATGCCGTCCCCCAGTGCACCGCTGGCAAAGGCTTCATCCTTCACATCGGCCAGCGGGACAACGGTGCCGGTGAGGCAGGCTGCAAGCACGGTATCCTTTGCGGCTGCTGCCGGGGCTGCGGGAGCCGCTGCCGGGGCGGGGGCTGCTGCCGCTGCCGCTGCCGGGGTCTTGGGTGCAGTTTCCAGATAATCTTCCAGCTTTGCCTTGATGACGGCCACCTTGGGGCCGTACACCACCTGTACGCCGTTGCCCTTGCAGATCACGCCGGAGGCACCGGAGGCTTTGAGCACATCCTGTTTGACCAATGCCGCATCATTGACCGTGCAGCGCAGACGGGTTGCGCAGCAATCCACATCGGCCAGATTAGCGGCACCTCCCAGACCTTCCACGATCATTGCACTGACCGGGTCATTTCCGGCAGGCACACTCCCGGAAGCAGCATTGCGGGCGTTCACGTCCGCACGGGTGTACAGCTTGACTTCCTCGGCATCATCGCGGCCCGGGGTCTTGTAGTCAAACTTGGAGATCATAAAGCGGAAAATGATGTAGTACAGTACAAAGTACACCGCACCGACCACGACCACCCACACCCAGTGGGTCTTGGCGTTGCCCTGCATCACACCGAACAGCACCAGGTCGATGAGACCGCCGGAGAAGGTCATGCCCACGCCCACATTCAGGATGTGCATCAGCATGAAGGACAGACCGGCCAGCACGCAGTGCACGGCGTACATGGGCAGAGCCACAAAGATAAAGGTAAATTCCAGCGGCTCGGTGATGCCGGTGAGGAAAGCCGTCAACGCAGCAGACAGCAGCAGGCCGCCTGCCGCCTTTTTCTTTTCCGGCTTGGCGCACTGGTACATCGCCAGCGCCGCGCCGGGCAGACCGAACATCATAAAGGGGAACTTACCGGCCATGAAACGGGTAGCGCTGACCGAGAACACAGTGGTGGACTTGGAAGCCAGCTCGGCAAAGAAGATGTTCTGTGCGCCGGTCACGGTGACGCCATCGATGATGGCGGTGCCGCCCACAGCGGTCTGCCAGAACGGCATATAGAACACATGATGCAGCCCAAAGGGGATCAGCGCACGCTCCAGCAGGCCGTAAATAAAGGTGCCTGCGTAGCCGGAAGCCAGCACCAGTGCACCCAGCGCGGCAATACCGTTCTGCACCACCGGCCAGATATAGAACATGGCAATGCCGACCACCAGATACACAATAGAACTGACGATGGGCACGAAGCGTGTGCCGCCAAAGAAGGCCAACACTTGCGGCAGCTCGATCTTATAGAATTTGTTGTGCAGCGCAGCCACGCCCAGACCGACCACGATGCCGCCGAACACACCCATTTGCAGCGTTGTGATGCCCAGCATGGTGGTGGTGGAGTTGGCAGGCATCGCTTCTACGCCGCCTGCCGCATTGATCATTGCCTGAATGGCTGTATTCATAATAATATAGGCCACTGCACCGGACAGGGCGGCCACCTCTTTTTCCTTGCGGGCCATGCCGATGGCCACGCCCATGGCGAACAGCAGCGCCAGATTGTTGAACACGGCGCTGCCGGTCTGGCTCATCACGTCCAGAATGGTGTAGATCAGGGTACCGGGGTGGATGACGCTGTTCAGGCCATAGGCCGCCAGCATGGTTTCGTTGGTGAACGAGCTGCCGATACCCAGCAGCAGGCCCGCTACAGGCAGCAGTGCAATGGGCAGCATAAAGCTGCGTCCCACGCGCTGCAGCACGCCAAAGATCTTGTCTTTCATCTTAAGTTCTCCTTTTCCTAAGTTCGTATCCAGCATATATCTACACAGGAAAGACCTGTGGAGAATCAAAGGTGAAACAAAAAGCTTATTTCCCCATCCAAATCCGTTTCAGATGGATGGTAAGGAACACCAGTTCCTCGTCCGAAAGCTCCTTGTGCCAGGTATTGCGCACATACTCCGCAATGCAACAGGCGCATTTGTAGTGTTCGCTGCAATTGCGGGCGATCAGGGCGCGGAACACTTCGTCATGGGTATCGTTTTCCTGCTCCTGTTTTCCTTGAAATACGCGTTGCGCAAAAAAGCGCAAATGTACTGTAAAGCGGCTGAAATCCAGTGCATCCCGGTCAAAATGGAAGTTGTAAAAGCATTCCACTACCTGCACGCAGCCATCCACAAAGCGGGTGACATCGTTCACCACGCTCATGGTGGTGTTGAGCTCTGCGTTGACGATGTGCAGCGCAATGAAGCCGCCCTCGTCGTCCGAAAGGTCTGCATGGAAGCGCTGGCGGATAGTGGCAAGGCACTCCACGCCAAGGTGATACTCTTCCGGGTAGAATTCCCGAATGGGAGCCATCAGCGGGTTGGAAAAGCGAATCCCCTGCTCGCTGCGCTGGATGGCAAAACTGATGTGGTCGGCCAGCGTGATGAGCAGGCTTTCGTTCAGCGGGTAGTTCACCCGGCTGCGGATCATTGCCACCAGCTCATCGGTGAGCAGCAGATGCTCATACGGGATCTGTTCCAGAAGTTCCACCAACTTCTGCTGCACGGCAGGGCTGGTCATGCGGTAGCTGCGCTCCACGGTTTCAGCCTCGATTTTATAGCCCGGCTTAACGCCAAAGCCCAAACCGCGCCCGGTGACGATCAGCTCACAGCCCGTGGGGTCCACCACGCGCAGAATGTTGTTGTTGATCGGTTTTTTGACGGTATATTGCATTGTTTCTCCTCCTCAAGTTGAAAAAAGCAATAAAAAAAGACCATCCTCGACACAGCAAACATACCGAAGGCTGAAACACGCTTTCGGCTTGTGCTATGCAGAGTTGGTCTAGCCCGCCAAACGGTAACAATCCAACGACGCTGCTCACGTACATTTTTCTTTTTTTGTAAGGCGCAAACAAATCAGGCACTTGAATAACGATTTATTCTGTATAATACTACAATATCACATTCTTTGTGGAGTGTCAAGGCGAGAACGGCTCTCTTTTTCACTTTGTTAGCTTTGCACAAATTCAGTCGATAATTTACAGCAGATTGACAAGTAAAAAGATTTCTTTTATTCCTCATCCGGATACAAGTTCCGTGCATCCTTAACTGCAAGCAGAGGATTTTATTTGACGTGCATGATACGAAACCAATCGCAACAAATCGTCCCTTTACAGTCGGGCAAAACTGGATTATGCTCAACACGCCCAGAGGAGCACAATCCAGTGCGATTCTCTACAGCATTGCAGAAACGGCAAGGCCAACAATTTGAAGCCGTATGAGTATTTCCGTTTTTTACTGGACGAGATTGCAGAACATCTTTATGGCCGGGAGCATGATCCAAATGACCGCGCGTTCTTAAATGATCTGCTGCCGTAGTCGGACAAGCTGCCTGACATTTGCAAGAAGAAAATTTGAGGTTTGCTGGAGCCGATTTTGGCTCCAGTTTTATTTTTGCCTGACGGTTGTGGTTTCCGGATTTCCTCTGTAGTACGATAGTTAATTTTCAGTATACTACTACGACCACGGACATTTATACCACACTTAGAAAGGGTAGGATACTATTGTAGGCATACCATAAAATTGCAAAATCCCGCACCGACAAAGGCGTGGGATTTTGATTTACTGCAAAACGCTTATTTTTCTTTTCTCCACGGCCTTTTGGGTTCGCGTTTTCCAGCCATATCGGCGGAAGCCGGCCATTGGAGCAGCCATTCGAGATACTCCGATTTTGTGATAGTGCCGGAGGCAAGTTCCTGCTTTCGGGTAAGCCACTCCTTCATGAGGTCATTAAAGAGTGGTACATTCACCCACAGTACGGTTGCGGGTGCGATTGAGTCGCCCCATGTGGTGCAGGCGTTGCCGCGCAGTTCGATTGTTTTACTTTCTATCGGCGCAATCGAAGCATCAAGCGTGGTTTCAGCCAGTTTGAAAGATCTTCTATGTTCAAAATCATACCACATAATTGTCCGCAGAATATCCGGAAGAAACTTGTCGCTTACGAAAAATGTTTCTTCTTTGACATCCAAAACTTTTGCGATTTCCTTCAGTAGAGATGGCTTGGGAACACGGTATCCTATTTCATATTGTGCGATTCGATTGGCGCCGCCGTCCCCAAGATTGAGAAGGTCACCCAGTTGTTTTTGTGTCAGACCTCTATGAAGTCGTACTAGTTTGATTTTTTGACCTACTTCCATAAAAAAGCCCTCCCATAAATTTTCTCTATTGTAGCACACCATAACATGAAAGCGCAAGTAAAAAGCGAAAAATGAATTTTTTGTGACTTCTATTGACATTCGCTCGTGAGCGAAGTATCTTATATGTATACTTCGCTTGTAGGCGAAGGCAAAATACTGATATAAGGATGGTGATCGAATGGATTGTAAAGAAATCAGAGAAATGTACAAGCTCATGTTCGCAGAGTACCCGGACATTGTAACGGTCAAGGATTTGCAAGCCATGCTGGGCATCAGCCGCCACGCGGCCTATGACCTGCTGGGGGAGGGCGAAATCAGCTGCATCCGGCTTGGAAACGCCTACAAAATCCCCAAAATCAATGTGATCAATTATGTTCTGAAAAGTCCGTGCGGTCAGAAGCGCGTGAGCGCGTAGGAGCGGCCTTGATTCTGGCAAGAGCACCTCCCCGTTTCAAATAGATTCGGCACCTTGAAAACTGCATATCCGACAAGCAAGGTACATTCACCACATTGCCGTCAACTTACGAGTACGGCAGCGCAGACAGAGTACGCGCCATGACTGCCACCGGGCACGAGCGATTCATTCTCTGGTAAACACCCCGTGGCGGAGTGGAGCGCAATGACAGGTGTGGTCGTAAAGATACTTCCGTCCAGTCATAGTTTACACAATGAGGGCGGCAGGCAGAGAACCTGGCTGGGGTAAAAATACCCATGATGCCGTTGCAGCCGAACGGCAGCCTTGCAAGTCGTCCCCGCAGCTGGGGCAAAGTGGACAAATGCAGCTGCAAATCGAAAAGTTATCCCGAAAGTATGCGAAACCGATTCACGTTTTCCAGTCTAATAAAAGTAGGGAATCAGAACCGTATACTTTCGGGGAATTTATTGGGAGTGAATCAGATTTGATTCACTTCCCAGAGCGTAAGGCATAAAAGTGAATCAGTTCTGATTCACTCGCAATAACCGCCCAAATCCGCCCTGTGTGGGGCAGATGCCACACGCAGCACACGGATACGGAACAGCCAGAACACCCGCCGTTTGGCGCGTTTGTGGGGCTGTGGGGCGGCGCAAGCCGTACAACTTAACACTGGAGAGTAAAACTTACTACACACAAAATTACGATACTATGAGATAATAGATGTACACCAAACAAGAAAGGATGATGCAAATAACTTTTACGAAACTTCCGAAATCAATCACCGCAGAAGAACTCCTCTCTACGCCGCTGCCACCTGTAAAGTGGATTATCCCCGGTCTACTCCCAGCCGGATTGGCGCTGTTCGCAGGCCCCAGCAAGGCGGGCAAAAGCTGGCTGACCTTGTGGCTGTGTTTGCAGATTGCGCAGGGCAATCCTGTCTGGAATCGAGAAATAGAGCCACGCACCGTGGTTTATTTCTCGTTGGAAGATACATTTAACCGTCTGCAAAGTCGCATCTTCCAGCTGATCGACGGTGGTGATGCCCCGGAACGGCTGATTCTCCAAACGGAATGTCCGAGCATTGGGCAGGGGTTGGAAGAACAAGTCGAGGCGCTTGTCCATACATATCACGATGTTGGTCTGATCGTTATCGACACACTTCAAAAAGTGCGTGTAAGCGATGGAAACGGTGGAATGTATGCAAACGACTACAAGGAGGCCGGTGCATTGAAAAAGCTTGCGGATAAGTATGGCATCTGCATTTTGCTGATTCACCACTTGCGCAAGCAAACTGCATCCGACCCATTTGACCAGATTTCAGGCTCCACAGGTCTTATGGGTGTGGCAGATACCAGCTGGGTTATGCAGCGCAAGCGAATGAGCCAGACTGCTGACATTTTGCTCACCGGGCGCGACATGGACGACAGGACGCTGCATTTGCGTGAGGAACACTGCGTCTGGACGTTGGAAGATGAAGAAACCGCAGAGGAACGAGAGATCAAGGCTGTGCCGGATTACTTGTGGAAAGCGGTGGAGTACATCGAAAGTGTGGGAAACTGGCAGGGAACGGCATCTGAGTTGCTTGAGGCGGCACACATTGAGGGAGTACAGCCAAATCAATTTACCTATAACATGGCGAAGTATTTCGATAAAGTATTTGAACCGAAAAACATCCGATATAAAACCCATCGAAAAAACAAGGTTCGCCTTTTGAACTTCTATGGTGACGATGGTGACGGTGGTGACGATGATATTGACATAACTCAATTATCGGGGTGGGGTATCCCAGAAAGACCGTCACCATCGTCACCATCGTCACTCGGAGCGCTTGAGGGAAGCAAGCATGGGCGAAGTGTTGCCACAGGGCAACCCGCCGAAAAGCCTACGGGGACAGCCCCGAACCCCTGTGAGGCTGTGAGCGCATGAGAAACAGAACAGTTGGAATCAATGTCCGAGTGACCGTCACCGAAAAGAAAAAGGTGACGATGTTGGCTAGAAAGTGTGGTTTGTCACTCTCAGAGTATTTACGCCAGCGGGCGCTGGGATATGAGCCGGGCGGGCATCCGCCCACGGAGGTGTTTAATGTATTGGATAAACTTGATGAAATCGCAGAAAGCTGTCAACCGAGTGCCGGTGCTAAAATTACAGCCTGTGCAGATGAGATAAGGGACCTGCTCATTGGCGGTAACTAAGATATGGACTATCAAGGACAGCTTGCAGCGCGTCCTTGACTATGCGGCCAACCCGGACAAGACCGAATACGATGCCCTTGCTCAGACTCTCCACTATGCGGAGAACGATGCCAAGACCAAGCTGAACGAGAGCGCCCAGCTTGTCACCGGCATCCATTGCAGGGCAGACCATGCGTGGGAGGATATGCGAGCCGTACAGGAACGCTTTGGTAAAACAGACGGCGTGGTGGCGCTCCATGCCTACCAGAGCTTCCGCGAAGGAGAGGTCACCCCGGAGCAGTGCCACGAGATCGGCGTGGCGCTGGCCCGCAAGGTCTGGGGCAAGCGTTTCCAAGTGCTGGTCGCTACCCATATGAATACGGATAACTTACATAATCATTTTGTGATAAATTCCGTGTCCTATGTGGACGGCAAGAAATACGAGCAACGCCGCAGCCAGTATGCCGAGTTCCGGGCAGCATCCGACAAGCTGTGTCGGGAGTACGGCTTGTCGGTAGTGGAGCAGCCCAAGACCAAGGAACCGGCGCGGTACGCCCGGATGCGGGAGGCCATTGACCAAGCCTGTGAGGATGCCAGCACTCCGGAAGATTTCCACAGGGCGCTGTATCGGCAAGGGTATATTTTCGGCAGTGATCCACACCGAAAATATGCAACCATCCGGGCGCGGGATGGTGGTCGAGCCGTGCGACTTTATCGGCTGGGAGAAGAATATGATCTTGCGGCCATAGATGACAGACTGCGCGGAAATTACCTGTTGTATGGGCCAAGGCTGTATGAGCTGAAACACCCGCCCCGGCAGTATACGCCGAAACGGTATCGCCCCAAGGATACCTATGCGGGAAAAGGTGTTCTCCGGATTTTCTTCGAGGTATTCTTCGGAGAACCTCAGATGCACCGCTTGTATCTGTACTACTGTTATCAGCTGGGCATCCTTCCCAAGAAACAGCAGCCCCGCATCAATCGCCCGGAACTGGAGCGCATCTGGAAAGACACCGAAAAAATTCTTGCGGAACACGCATTTGTTCACGACCACAAGTTCCCCTCTTTGCAGGCCATCGTGGACTACCGCAAGGGCTTATCCCGGCAGATAGATGCCCTTGCCGCGCAGCGGGCGGAAATCGTCAAGCAGATGCGCCGTAAGGATGCCCCGCCGGAACTGGCTGACCAACGCATGGCGTTGACCTGCAAGATTGCGGAACTCCGCAAAGAGGACAAGATTGCAGAGGGAGCCATCAAGCGTATTCAACGCACACGCGAATCCAACCGTATTGATCGGGAAAACAGGATGCCGCAACACCCCAGACCACGCCGCCGCAGGCGGGAGCAGGAACGCGAATGATGTCAGTTTGTACCCAATGCGCAGGACGGTTCTTGTGCAATTCTGTGAATAGCTTTCCGGCGGGATTGCTGGTATCGTTGTACTGAACCCAAAATGCAGCAACTTGAAAAAAGGAGAGATGCCTATGGTAGCAGGACGCCTACAGGAGAAAAACGGATTTTATTACATCGTGCTGAGTTACACAGACTCGGCGGGCAAACGCCGCCAGCCGTGGATCGGCACAGGACTGCCCGTCAAGGGCAACAAGAAACGCGCCGAAAAAATGCTGGCAGAAACGCGAAAGGACTTCACGATTCCCAAGGGTCAGGCGTCCGAACTCAGCCCCGATATGGCATTCAGCGACTATATGCGGTACTGGCTGAAAATGATGCGCACAGCCGTAACGGAAACTACCTACTCGTCCTATTGCTTCAATGTGGAAAAGCACATCATTCCCTACTTTGAACCGCTGGGCGTAACGCTGGCAGGGCTGCAGCCGCGCCAGATTCAGAGCTTTTATCTGCACGAAGCGGAAACGCTGAAAAACACCTCTATCCTGCGATTCCACGCCAATCTTCACAAGGCGCTGAAATACGCCGTGCGCATCGACCTGATCACCAGCAACCCGGTGGACAAGGTAGACCGCCCCAAGCCGCAGGCGTTCATGGCAAGCTATTACAGCGCCGAGGAGATGGAAAAACTCTTTGAAGCCGCCCAAGGCCATAAGCTGGAACTGATTATCCAGCTTGCAGCCTTTTACGGACTGCGCCGTGCCGAGGTGATGGGGCTGCGGTGGGAGGCCATCGACTTTGAAGCCAAGACGCTGACCATCCGGCATATCGTGACCAGCACCCGCATTGACGGAAAGAAGATTTTGGTAGAAGCTGACCGAGCCAAAACGAAATCCAGTCTGCGAACCTTGCCGCTGGTAGACCCGATTGCCGAACGCTTAAAAGCCGTCAAAGAGCAGCAGGAATACAACCAAAAAATCTGCGGCAACTGCTATAATCAAGAGTACCTTGGCTATGTATTTGTGGATGCAATGGGAAATCTGATCCAGCCGGATTCCGTGACAACAGGCTTTCCACAGTTGCTGAAAGAGAACGGTCTGCGCAGGATTCGATTCCACGACTTGCGCCACTCCTGTGCCAGCCTATTGCTGAAGGAGGGCGTACCGATGAAGCAGATTCAAGAGTGGCTGGGTCACAGCGATATTTCTACCACGGCCAACATTTACGCGCATCTGGATTCGCAGTCCAAGAACTTGAGTGCCCGGACGATGGCTAACACGCTGACATTGCCGAAAGCGCCGAGCGTAAAAGAATGGTAAGGTAAAACGGCACACCCCGGTATCTGTCTGAAAGAGGACGGATACCGGGGTGATTTTGTTTAGTTTTAGTTTTGGGGTGTAAAATCGAATACGTTAACAAGGCTTACTTTAATACTTTGATTCTAACAATATATACGCGGCTATTCGATTTCTCGTCTTGTCTAGAACCATCATTTTGCTGTGTGGCTGTTCTTTCGGTGTAGCTTGTTATGTAGTCGACTGCTTTCAACCTATCTAGTAGTTGTTTTATGCCGTCCTTCCAAGGCACGGTCACCTGATTTCGTTGAGTTCGATTAGACAGACGATTAAAGGGAACTTTAGGAATTGAAGTACAGACTATCGTACTGAAAGAATGATAGAATGTATATAGGGAATGGAAATAAGATCATCATAACGAATCGTGAAGCATTTCGCGAAATATGTTAAATAAAAGATGACATATTTATTAAAATTTGCTATACTTGCAATAGTATAATTAACTGACGAAGAATTAAATAATAGCTCTGGTAATTGATTATAGGCAGTATGAATCATAAGTATTTATGATGGAGCGAGGAGAAAAGAGATATGAAGGATTTTGAAAATGATTTGATTTATTATCCTAATCCGGACCCGGTCAAGGAACCGAGATTTATTTTAAAATCTGTAGATGAATTGGAAAAATCAACAAAATACAGTGTTACCTGCAATGGAACAGAGCGTGTGGTATACCATACAGATTCGTTTAACTATGTTGTTGTAGTAGATAATGAAGCGTATGATCTGGAGATTTCAATCCATACACCATATGAAAAACTTGAAATCCGTCCGTCCAGCTTTGTCATAGTTCCTTCTGTAAAAGGAGAAACAGTCCATATCCATCTTGATGAACCGAGAAAGTTTACTGTAGAGACAGATGGTGGTCTTCATGATGCATTGTTTGTGCTTTGCTCGCACAGGATCGAGAAGCCTGCAGATACCACCATCTGCTTTGAAAAGGGCAAGGTATATAATGTAGGAGTTCTTACCTTAAAGTCCAATGATACGGTTTACATAGAGGAAGGTGCTGTTGTATCAGGTTGTGTATACGCAGACCATTGTGACAATATTTCCATTGTAGGAAACGGAATTATCAACGGAGCCTGCTGGCATCTGCCGGACAGTAATGCACACCGTTTCTTTATCTATGCCAAGTGGTGTAATAATGTACTCTTAAAAGGCTTTACTGCTGTAGACGGTCCTTCCTGGCATGTGGTTCCTGCGGCGTGTGACCATGTTGTGATTGATGATATGAATATTTACTGATGTTCGATAAAGAAGTAGTAGAAGTGTAAAAATTTTGCCGTTCCTATCCGGCACTTGCGCATTGTGTCGGATAGGTCGGGCGGTTATTCGGGCAAGTCCACCTTGCCAACAAAAGAATAATAAATCTCAATGTCCTGTCTGCGGGTCTTGTTCTCGTCATAGCTGCACTCATGCACAACGATTTTCTCTACAAACTCACGCAAGAGGGTGTGGGTCAGTTCTTCAAAGTTCATGTGCTTGCGGACAATGTTCATAAACTTTTCTGCGTTTACGGTGGCTTCCTGCGCTTTAGAAAGCTCCGCCTGTATTCTGGCAACACGCTCTTTCAATTCCTGCTGTTCGGCTTCATAGTCTGCCGAAAGCTCCGTGAAACGCTCGTCAGAAATGCGACCGCCTACGCTGTCCTCATACAGCCGCTTGAAAATAGCGGAAAGTTCACCGATACGCTTTTCGGCAGCTTCCAGTTCCTTTTTCTTGGCGGCGTTCCGGCGTTTGCCGCCGTCCTCGTTCTGCTCGATCAGCAGCTTCATAAACCGGGCTTCATGCTTTGCCGCATAGCTCGTCACTTTCCGTAGATTGGAGAGAACGCCCGCAGTCAAAAGGTCGGTGCGGATAAAATGTGCGGTGCAGTCATGGGTGCGCTTTTTGTAGTTCCCGCAGATATAGCAGTCCTGTTTCCGCTTATCGGTCTGGTAACGCTGCTGATACATGACGCTGCCGCAGTCCGCGCAAAAGAGCATACCAGAGAACAAGCCCACTTCATCATAGCGGTTCGGACGCTTGCGCTGTTTGCGTAATTCCTGCACACGCTCCCATGTCTGGGTGTCGATGATAGGCTCATGGTGGTTCTCGAAAATTGCCTGTTTCTCAATGGGATTTTCTATGCTGTGCTTGGTCTTGTAGGACGGTTTCTCCGTCTTGAAGTTCACCAAACAGCCCATGTACTCCCGGTTTTCAAGGATATGCACCACGGTATTTGTCGCCCATTTGCACTCATAGCCGGGGTGATAGCGGCGTGTGCTGCCCGTCCTGCGGTATTCCAGCGTTCCCGGCGTTGGGATTTCCTGCTCGGTCAGCATACGGGCTATCTTGGTCGGACCGTTCCCGGCAAGGCACAGACGGTATATCTGCTTGACCACGGGTGCGGCTTCCTCGTCAATGATGAAGTTTTCGTCCTCGTCCATGAGGTAGCCGTACACGGGTTTGCTCGTAACAGGCTTGCCGCTCATGCCTTTTGACCGTTTTACAGCTTTGATTTTCTTACTCGTATCTCTCACCAGCCATTCGTTGAAAATGTTCCGCAGAGGGGCAAAATCATTGTCGCCCTGTGCGCTGTCTACTCCATCGTTGATGGCGATAAAGCGGACTCCTTTTTGTGGGAAAATCATCTCGGTATACATTCCCACCTGCAGGTAGTTTCGCCCTAACCGTGACATATCCTTTACGATAACGGTAGCCACTTTCCCGGCTTCAATGTCCGCAAGCATGGATTGAAAGCCCGGTCTTTGGAAGTTCGCACCAGAATAGCCATCGTCCGTGTACCAGCGCAGATTGGAAAAGCCGTTCTGCTTTGCGTAGGTTTCAAGGATACGCTTCTGGTTGGAAATGGAATTACTTTCGCCTTGCAGCTCGTCCTCATGGGATAGTCTTGGATAAAGGGCAGTGATTTTCTGGGTGGTCTGTCTTAACATAAAATCCTCCGTTTCCGACAGCCAGCCCCACTATTCCGT
>OHBP01000949.1_pt1 | contig 12872 bp, 15 predicted proteins | sample 1577471 | NCBI WGS metagenome assembly OHBP01 (sample SAMEA3879503, study PRJEB24766) | human gut metagenome | biome: human-associated habitat; feature: feces | place: USA | collected 1985/1987
ATACTGTGAGCTGATTGTAGAGATTTTCTGGAAGCAGCTCAACGCCGAAATCGCCTCGCCTGTCGGGGAACATTTTCACAAAAACCGTGGCAACATTGCTCCAGCCATTGTACCAAAAACCCTTTGAAAGCATTGGCAAAACTGTGCCGAGAAATATTACCGCAAGATATGATATTATCATAAAAACAAGCTTCAAGATCTGCCCCACAAACCAGTTCGCCCTGCCGATACGAACGATATAAAACACGGTATTGGTGTCAACTTTCGGATAATCAGCAATGAGGGTAAGAAAAACTATGGGGATTATAAGTATCAGTATCTCAGAATTCGCCACAGCTATAAATGGCTCTAGTATGTTAAGCGGCTCACCCATAAGCTCTGCATTGTTGGTCAGCGGAGAAACTGCAAAATTGTTTATGAATATGAGCAGCACCGCAACGATCACCATTCGTGCGTCACAGACCCACTTTACAAATTCCGTTGCCGCACAGGAAAAGACTTGTTTTAAACTAAAATTTTTCATTGCTTACACCCCTTTGTCCAGCCGCATATTCATTATTACTATAAAACCTATCACAGAGAAAAGTATTATCCCGAAATTGAAAAACAGAATGTATTTTGTGTCAGCAAAAGCTGTGTAATATGACAAATTCATTATGCTGTTGGGATAAAAATTCTCCAATATACTTGCCCTGTCGAAATCCTCTTTCATCATCGAATTTGCAATAAGTTTCTGCACAGTTATCTGCCACATATATGTTACCATAAATGGCACGCAGGTTATAAGATACGGATTTTTGCAGAATGAGCTTATGAAAAGTGCAGGCATTGTGCTTATAGCTCCATACAAAAACGCTGAAAGCATATATCTTAACACGCCTATAAGTTCGTTTTTGTTGTTCACAAGCACGAATGACAAGTCATCTGCGGAAAGTTCATATTGGCTCAATGAAGGAAAAATTATTCTTACGATAACACCAAAAATTATATATCCGAATAGAACAGCCGAACCGCCGCACAAAAATGCTGAGCAGAATTTTGACAGATAATATCTCAAACTGCCTGTTCGGGTTATGTTGAACCGCATTGAGCCGCCGTTTCGCTCTGCACAAAATGCCGTCATAAAGGGAAAAGCCGCTATTATAGGCAGAAACATTGCCATATATCCCGACATACCTTTTGCGAATATCAGATAGGAACTGAAGGAATAATCATCAGCAAAAAGCTGTTTGTCAAGCTTTGCAATGCACTCAAACACCGTGTATATCTTCGCCGTGTTCGGGTCGGTATACGCCTTTGCGGTAAAGCAAAGCAGGGTCGTGAGCAGCACCGCACCGACATATCCGATATTCAGCATACTCTTGTTAAGGTCGCATTTAAGTGCTTTCATTGCCCCACCCCCTATGGAATAAGCACATATATCTCGCCCGTAACGCAGTCAACTGTCACATAATTTATTGCGTGCAGACCTGTCGGCTGTTTATCGTCGATAATAAAATACCACTTTGGCGTACAGCGTATATTATCTGCACTTTCGTCGACTTCGGTACTCTCGCCACGAGGTTCATACATAAGCTTGACGTCATCAAACTGTATATCGATCTTGTCCGCAAGATTTTCCTCAAGCAGATCGCAAGCACCCTTGAAAGACAGCATTTTGTCTATTTTCTCAGCCTTTGCCACCTTGAAAGCGTTACAACCTATGTAATATTCGGGGCCAAAGTTTGCGTCGAGATCGGTATAAGTCTGCATTGAATAGGTCATAAGCGCATTGCCCTTCACGAACAGCGTATCGTCAGCATTCGTGGAAAAAACATTTTGTATGCCGATACCTTTATATGCCTTTTGTATCTCGATCTCATAGCCAACTCCGCTGTCGGTGGTGATTATATACCCGTCACTGACCACATTATCAAGCTCCTCTCCAAGCACATTGCTGAACGTGTCCGCCAAAGTCTTTGCCTTGTCCGCAGCAGACAAAAGTCCGCTGTCAGCATTTTCAGAAGTTGGTCTGTCGAGATAAAAAAGCTCCATATTATCGGCGTCAGCGTCTGCGGTATTTACGCCGTTTTCGCTTGCCTCCCAACAGCAATAAGGCTGTGCAAAGCGTGTTATTTTAAGTTTGTTATGTTCGTCCTGGAGCTGTGCCTGATCTTCCACAGTTTCGATCTTACCATCGATCTTGATATCCAAGGCACTTTGCAGCTCTTCCACTTTTGACGACAGCCAGTCCATATCATTTTCGGCATTGATATAAGCAAGCTCCAAGTCATAAACACCGTCAGACCTGCAAATGCTCACCGCCGATTTTTCGGGCAGCTTGAATTCTGTATACTCTTTTTCAAATGCAGCATCAAAGCTGTCATAAATATTCTCTGACGAAACATAAGCCTCGCCGCTGTCCACCTCAGCCGAATGCTTATTACTTCTGATATTGTCGGGAGTATTTTCACAAGCTGACAGCGCCACAGCCGCCAACATCACGGGCAATAATACTTTTGTTTTTCTGATATTTTTCATATGTCATTCCTTTCTTTTGGGTTATTGCTGCGAGGTAGTATAGAAATCAAGCTGTTAAATTGATCGTATAATTTAAGGCAATATCACATAAAAAGATAGTTAGTGATATTGCCTTAGTTTAAATTTTATTTACCGCTAACATATCCTGAAGCATGACTACCTACACCTGACGGAGCTGGATTGAGTGACATTGTGCACAAAATACGTTCACCTTTATCAATGTATGTCGCATTAGTGTGTTTCGTAGTATGGTTTCCTTTACTTGATATTTCTCCACTTGCAATATATGTACCTCCAACCGTTGTTCTATAGGAAACGGATGTAGCATTTGAGATATTGTCAATTCGGTAGTTGACCCTAACATAATCATCCTGAGCTGCGATTCTCTTAACGATATTTTTTATAATATAGGTGTGATTTTCTTCAAGTTTTGTTGCAAATAAATTCAATTTCATCATATAACACAATTATTGCAACGGATAATTGTGCATAATGAATATTCACATCTTCATTGGACTCACCACATTTTTTTGCAATAGACTTTTTTATCTATGCATACATTATTTTAACACATATAACACCAAAAGTCACTATATTCTGCATATTTCTCTCATATGCACAAGATTTTTGTATAGCTGAACAAATATTGCGTTCTAAATTATTTCATTTTACACAAGTTGATTGTTAAATGCTTGTTAACATCAACACGGAAGTTGAAATAGCCATTTAAAATAAAATGTTGACTTGTAGGCTTTTTAATGGTATAATATAAAAAATATTTGGAAAGGATCATATATGATGAGGGTTGAACTTATTACCCATACACCTGAGCCTGAAAAGGTGGTTGCTACTGCTGCAAAACTTTGCTATTCAAGCAGTGATATCGCCTCGCTTAGAGAGGGTCTTACGGAAGAAAAAACAAAGAGCTTTATTGAAAGGCTCGTGTCTATTGGTCACGAAAGCCCTATGGAACACGTTTCTTTTACTTTTGGCATAGAGGGGATATCCCGTGCCTGCTCTCATCAGTTGGTAAGACACAGAATTGCGTCTTATTCTCAAAAAAGCCAGCGTTATGTAAATGAAAGCGGCTTTGAGTTTATCACGCCACCATCAATAGAGGCTGTGCCAGAAGCAAAGGCTGCATTTGACAGGCAAATGGATCAGCTACTTGATTGTTATAATAAGATTGCAGACATACTTACAAATACACATGAAAAGGCGTTTTTAGAGCAGGGTATGTCTGAAAAGGACGCACTTAACAAGGCTAAGAAAAAAGCCTATGAGGACGCAAGATTTGTTCTTCCAAACGCTTGTGAAACAAAGATAGTTGTGACAATGAACGTCAGAACACTGTTTAATTTCTTCCAGCATAGATGCTGTAACAGAGCACAATGGGAGATAAAGGCTGTGGCTGATGAAATGCTCAGACTTTGCAAGCAGGCCGCTCCTGAGCTCTTCAAGAACGCAGGTCCGTCATGTGTGATGAAAGGCAAGTGTCCGGAGGGCGCAATGAGCTGTGGAAAAATGGCTGAAGTAAAGAAAATTTACGGAGAAATGAATAATGTTGAATAAATCTGGACTTATAGTTCTTGAGGGACTTGATGGAAGTGGAAAATCAACTCAGTTTGAAAGGCTTTCTGCTTATTTCAGTGAAAATGACATAAAGCATAAGGCTATAAGCTTTCCTGACTATGATAATCCGTCGTCTGCGTTGGTAAAGATGTATCTTAATGGTGAAATAGGCAAAACGCCTGCTGACGTGAATGCCTATGCAGCTTCAAGCTTTTACGCTGTTGACAGGTACGCTTGCTACAAACAATTTTGGGAGCATGACTATAAAGAGGGAAGTCTTGTACTTGCAGCGAGATATGTTACGTCAAACTGCATTTATCAGATGACAAAACTGCCGAAAGAGCAGTGGGAAGATTTTATAGGTTGGCTTGAAGATTACGAGTATGACAAGCTTGGGCTTCCAAGACCTGACAAGGTGATATTCTTGGATATGCCAATAGAGATATCTCAAAAGCTGATGTCGGGAAGATACGGCGGAGATGAAAGCAAAAAGGATATCCATGAAGCAAATGTGGAGTATCTGAAAAAATGCCGTGAAGCCGCTTTGTTTACCGCAGAGAAACAGGATTGGGATATTATTCCTTGCAGCGACGGCAGCGAGCCTTATACAAAAGATAAGATTTTCGGAGATGTTCTGGGGTTAATCAATAGAAAGTAATGTGTGTTTAATGTTTGATTTCAGAAAAATAAGTTTTGAGGACAAAGAATGGATAACCAAGTGTCTTGCAGTATCAGATTTCAGAGGAGCAGAATATTGCTTTGCAAATAATATGGCGTGGCAAAGACTTAATGACACTGTAATAACACATTATGGTGATTTTTATATAAGCTGTTCCTTTGAGGACGGTCAGCCGTATTTTACATTTCCTGCGGGCGTTAAAATAGACGTTGAGGGCAAAGAAAAATATATCAGGCTTTTTGACGAGCTTAAAGAATATGTTTCCGCCCAGGGAAAGCCGCTTATCGTATCTTCTGTAACAGATGATAACCTAAGCTGGATAAAAGAATATTATGGTGATAAAATCATCTGCGAGTATGATAGGGACAGTTCAGACTATATTTACAATGCTTCCGACCTTATCGAGCTTAAAGGCAAAAAGTATCACGGCAAGCGTAACCACATAAAGCGTTTCATGGACGAGCCTTGGGAATACAGAGAGCTTACTGATAAGGAAATAGACAGCTGTATTGAATTTTCGGCTGAGTTTTATAATAAGAATGACAACGCTGACGATCCTTCGGCGGTGGTTGAACAATATGCTATTGATCTTTTTCTTACGAATATGAATAGGCTCGGACTTAAAGGCGCTGTGCTTTACAGAAATGATAAAATGACAGGCTTTACGGTTGGTGAACAAATAAATTCGGATACCTTTGTGGTGCATATAGAAAAAGCACTCGCTGACGTTCAGGGTGCATATCCTATGCTGTGTAGTCAGTTTGCGTCGCATAATGCAAAGGGTCTCAGCTTCATCAACAGGGAAGAGGATCTAGGAATAGAGGGTCTTAGAAAGTCAAAGCTTTCTTATAATCCTGCTTTTCTTTTGAATAAAAATGTAATTACTTTCAGATGATCGAAAGGAGTCATTTGTTATGGTTTATGTATTTCTTGCCAATGGTTTTGAGGAAATGGAGGCTCTTGCCCCTGTGGATCTGCTCAGACGAGCAGGCGTTGAAGTTTTTACTGTAGGCGTAGGCTCTGATATGATAGTCAGCTCACACAACATTCCTGTCAAGACCGATACAACAGTGGATAAGATAGTTCTTAATGACGAGCTCGAAATGATAGTTCTCCCAGGTGGTATGCCGGGTACTTTAAATCTTGAAGCAAGCCCTGATGTGCTTGGTGCGGTTGATTACTGTGCTGATAATAACAGATACATTGCCGCAATATGTGCCGCTCCGTCCATAATCGGTCATAAGGGTCTTCTTGACGGCAGATATGCAACTTGTTTTCCAGGCTATGAGAAAGATCTTAAAGGTGCGATACATTCTGCCAGACTTGTGGCTGTTGACGGTAAATTCATCACTGCAAAGGGCGCAGGCTGCAGCATGAAGTTTGCACTCAAGCTTGTAGAGCTTCTTGTTTCAAAAGAAAAGGCAGAAGCCCTTGAATCAGGTATGCAGAGCAAATGACAGATAAAAAAGCTTTAAGAAAGCATTTCAAAGAGTTACGTCTTAGTATGTCTGCGGAAGAAAGAAAACAGGCAGATGTGGCTGTTCAGCAAGCTTTCCTTGACAGCGAGGAGTATAAAAGCTGCACAACTGTGCTTGCATATGTTTCCTCTGATATTGAAGTGTCTACGGCGGAGATAGTAAGAAAGGCGCTAAAGAGCAAAATAGTGCTATGCCCGAGATGTGAAAAAAACGGCAATATTATGTATTTTTACAGAATAAACAGCACCTATGATCTCAAAAAGGGTAGGTTTGGCATTTTTGAGCCTGATGAAAGTTGTGAGAAATACTGCGTTTTTGACAATGCCTTGTGTATCGTGCCTGCGCTTTCGTATGATAAAGACGGATACAGGCTTGGCTTTGGAATGGGCTTTTATGACAGATTTTTGGCTGATTATAATGGCATAAAGCTAGGTTTATGTTACGATAACTGTATGTCAGAAAGCTTTTGTCATGACGGCTATGATATCTCTGTAGACAAGGTATTTACTGATAAGGATATATATACTATAAACACAAAGGAAAGGAAGTAAATAATGGACGATCTGAATTTTAATGTTGACGATATAATAAATGATGTCAACGCCAAGATAAAGTCTGCCGAGAAAAATGAAGCGGACGAAGAAAGCGTTGAAGCAGAGCCTATCGCTGACACTGAGAACAGTTCCGAAGCCTGTGAACAGGCAGATAATACTGACGAGAAACCACAGGAAACTCCAGAAGCGACCGATGACAAGCCTGAACCTATCCTAGCTTTTCACGAAGACAACTCAGAGGAAGACAAAGGCGAAGAAGACGAGGATAAAGAGCCAGAGAAGCCCGAAAAGCAAGAAAAAAAGTCAAAAAGTAGCAAGAAGAAAAAGAAAAAAAGAAAGAAAAGCAAGGTGAATAATTCGGTGTTTGGCGGAATTATACTTGTTATAGTAATTCTTACAGTCTCTTTAGTGCTTGCAGTGGGCGGCATTTCTATTGGCATGGAGTATTATGGTATTGGAAAAACTGACGAGGATATCAGATTTAATATCCCTGCAGGCTCAACAAACAGTGAGATAGCTGATATACTTGTAAATGAGGGAGTTATAAAGAACAAAAAGCTGTTTATGCTTGCTTTGAAATTTGAAAAGCCCGCAGCTATATATCCTGGTGATATCACACTTCAGCCATCAAGCGGATATTCTGAAATAATCGAAAAACTTTCACAAATGAGAGAGTCATACAAGACTGTAAGTATTACATTCACAGAGGGAGAAAATCTTCTTGACATAGCTAAAAAGCTTGAAGATAATGAGGTCTGCACTGCTGACGACTTCCTGTTTGAATTCAATAAAAATCAAGGCTTTGACTTTGAAAATGATGTTGATGATAACGGCGATATGTTCTATCGCATGGAAGGCTATTTCTATCCTGATACATATGAGTTTTATGTGAATGACAGTGCAGGAAACGTTACCAAGAAGCTTAGAGAGCAGTTTGAAAAGAAATACGAATCTGTCAAAGCTAAGATCAAAAATTCCGGTATGTCACTTAACGAAGTTATGACCCTTGCTTCTATCGTTCAGCTTGAAGCCGCTTCTGAGGACGAAATGCCAAAGGTAGCTTCGGTATTCCTGAACAGACTAGATGACCCTGACACCTATCCTATGCTCCAGTCTGATACAACAACAAATTATATTAAGAATGTTATAAAGACCGAGGCTGACAACACAGCTTCTATCGAGCATTATACCGAGTGTTATGATACCTATAAGTGCAAGGGCTTGCCGGCAGGACCAATATGCAACCCTGGTATGGCTGCAATAAACGCTGTTCTTGAGCCTAAGAAGACTGATTACTATTACTTCTGTAATAATCTTAAGACGGGCGAAACATTCTATGCAAAGACACTTGACGAGCATGAGGAAAATCTTGTTAAGGCTGGACTTGCAAAGAAAAAGTAATAAAGGATTGAATTTTTAATGACTGAAAATAATTTGCTTGAAGTTCTTGCTCCTGTGGGAGATATGGAACGTCTGTATGCGGCGCTGGATTTTGGTGCTGATGCAGTTTATCTTGGAGGTACGGCTTTCGGAATGAGAGCCGCCTCTGCAAGCTTTGACGCTGAGCTTCTGAAAAAAGCCTGTGACGAGGCTCACAGCAGGGGTAAGCGTGTGTATCTGACCTGCAATACGCTTCCTCATAATGACGAGATAGTGCATTTAGAGCAGTTTGTGAATGACGCTCTTGCGGCAGGCGTTGACGCTATGATAGCCAACGATATCGGTGTTTTCTCACTGATAAAAAAATATGCACCTGATATGGAGATTCATGTTTCCACACAGGCTGGTATAGTAAATTATGTTACTGCAAATGAATTTTATAACATGGGTGCTAAGAGGGTAGTGCTTGCAAGAGAGCTTTCTCTCGAGGAGATCGCCGAAATAAGAGCAAAGACCCCTAAAGATCTTGAAATTGAGTGCTTTGTACATGGTGCAATGTGCGTAAGTTTTTCGGGCAGATGTTTGCTTTCCCAGTACCTTGTAAACCGTGACGCAAATCGTGGCGAGTGCGCACAGCCTTGCCGCTGGGGATACCACCTTATGGAAGAAAAGCGCACCAATGAGTTTTATCCTGTTTTTGAGGACGAAAAAGGAACTTATATCCTCAACGCCAAGGATATGTGTATGCTCAACCACATTGATAAGCTTGCAGAGGCAGGCGTGAACAGCTTTAAGATCGAGGGCAGAGCTAAATCTTCGTATTATGTGTCCGTTATCACAAATGCCTACAGAAAGGCTATGGATATCTATAAATCTGATCCGGAGCATTTTGAGTTGCCACAGTGGCTTAAGGATGAAGTTTTCAAGGTAAGCCACAGAGCATACTGTACAGGATTTTTCTTTGGTCACCCAAAGGAGAGCCAGTATTACGAAAACGGCGGGTATATTCGTGAATATGATGTTGTGGCTGTGGTTGACGGTTGTAGCGGTGGAAGAATATACTGTACTCAAAAAAACAAATTCAACAGGGGCGACGAGGTTGAAGTGCTTTCACCTGTTGGCAGCCCTGTGAAGTTCACCGTGAAGGAAATGTTTGATGAATACGACAACTCCATAGATACTGCAAATCATGCAGCTATGAAGTTGTCGATAAGATCAGATCTGACGTTCCCAGAACATTCTATAATTCGTATGAAAAAATAGCAAAAAAGCCATGTGATTTTCCTCACATGGCTTTTTGTTTACTTCTTTTTCTTTTCAATTTCTTCAGATAATGGATTCGACTCCATGGCCTTTTTGATGTTTTCATCAGATAAATGTGTGTATATCTCAGTGGTCGCAATGCTTTTGTGACCGAGTATATCTTTCAGTACAAGAGTATCTACACCGCCGTGTTGGTACATTAGGGTTGCGGCTGTATGCCTGAGCTTGTGGGTGGTAATACCCAAATTGCTAAGTCCTGCACGCTGGAGCTGTTCATCTACTATTTGTTGAACACGTCGCTTATTTATCCTTGTTTTGTTAGCTGATAAAAAAATGGCAGTTTGTTCCACGTGGGGGCGGGTAGTGTCAATATACTCATCAAGTGCAGAAACACAAGCGTCGTTAAGATAAATAATGCGCTCCTTTCGGCCTTTGCCGAGGACACGCAGAGTTCTGTTATCTCGGCTGTAATCGCTTAAATTCAAGCCCACAAGCTCGCTCAGACGCATACCGCAGTTAAGGAACAGAGTAATGATACAATAATCACGCACCTGATTTTTAGAGTCGATATTACGCAGAAGCTCAAGGCTTTGTTCAAGGGACAGATATTTAGGCAAGGCTTGATTTATATGTGGCAATTCAAGATCATCAAGCGGATTGTTTGAAATAATCTTGGCTTTTTGACAAAGATATACATAGAATTGTTTCAAAGCTGAACATTTTCTTGCACGGGTTTTTGTGGAATTATTGCGCTCATCTTTGAGATACTTTAAATAAACATAAGCATCGTTTAGTGAAAAGCATTCGAGCCATTCTATTGGCGTTTCTTTTATTTTTATTTTATTGAAAGGCGTTTCGGCTGGAACTGCATGGTGCTTGACATTAAGATATCGCAGAAATGTTCGGATATCAATAAAATAAGCTTCTTCAGTGCGGTCAGAACGGTCTTTGACAACTTTCATGTTAGTTAGAAAATCGTCAAGATAATATGGGCAATCATCTACATATGCTTGTTTCATTTATATCTATTCTCCTTATTTATCACTTCTCTAAGTTTCACTAAATTTTTATTTAGTGAAACTTATTGTCAATATAAGTATTATACCACGTTCCAGAATTAAAGTCAAGACAAGACGAAGTCATTATAACAAAACGTTCTTTAGGATACTGTCGACATAAATTTTTATAAGAACGTTCAATACATGATGGACACACACCAGAAGACGAAAGATAAAAATAAACATGCCAAACATGAAAATCATTTAAAGAAACAATCATAAAATACATAATAACACCCTTTCTGTTTAATAAGAAATACGTTTGTTTTCTACTTGGCGAATAAGATCACAATAATAACGATATTCATCATCAGAAAAAAGATCAACAAGGAAAAAAGCAAACAAGGTAGCACGAACTTCACAACCTTTAGACACATCACCAGAAAGATATGATAATTCAGTGTTCATTGTTTCCTTAGCGATATTCTTCATTTGTTTAATAGTCATTTCAATCAATCCTTTCTGCGGTTTGTGGGTTATCCGCTTTCCCTTTGTCTATATATATTATAACATATTGCTAGCATTATATCAATAGATAAATTACACAAATTTTGCTAGCAATATATATTGAAATTGTATATTGATAGCATTATAAAAATATGATATAATATAATCCAAAGAGGTGATAAAATGATAAGCAAGGCACAACAAAAAGCTACAAGCAAATATATTTCAAAAGCATATGACCAAGTATCATTAAGAATGCCTAAAGGAAAAAGGGACATATACAAAGCTCATGCAGAGAAAAAAGGAAAGAGTCTGAACGCTCTAATACTGGAGTTGCTTGAAGACGATATAAAGTTTGAAAAAATAATGCAGGAAGATGATTAATATCTTCCTGTTTTTCTTTTTACCACAGTTCGAGACACTACCATGCGAGAGCAAGGAAGATGATCCATAAGATATAAGCCCCTTGCATAAGTAACATCACGAAAAATAATATCTTCATACAAGACATTATACAAGGTAACAAGCTCCTGCCCAGCTCGAACCCTGCGGACACGATAACGAGATTTTTTTAAGTAGTGATTGAAGAAATCACATTCAAGCCGTGGGCGTATTCCTCGACGGTCTTCATTACAAAAACAACACGCACCGCCGACACGACGTTGCCACGGACAGGAACGGCTATTACATACAGTGCAAATACAGTAATAGCATTTAGGGTGATGCCAGCGTATCAGAATTATCACCCCCTATAGGATTATACAAATCAGGCAAACGAGACAGGACAGAAGCTATATCATCACAATTTTCACAAATTTTTTCAAATTGAGATAGGTCACAAGACATCAAGCCCATACGCTCCAGATAATCAAGGCGATTAAGCAAGTCCATTTCTGGAATAAGATTATCCTGACTATCAAGCTCTTGTTTGAGTTTAATATATTTAGGGTTTCTCTTTGAGCAGTCCTTAAATATGTCTTTAACTGCTTGTGTAACGCCTACGGCTTGAATATATGTGGCGGTTGCACCGCCGAATTTTTTTGTTGTTGTCTGTTTTAATTTGTAGAGGTTATACTCTTCATCTTTTTTATCGAATAACTTTATTTTCTCTGCATTACCTATAAATTTTTGATACCATTCTTGAAGACCCCACCGGCGATTGTTTGTGTCGTTCTCTTCCGGTTCTACGAACCGGAGATAGTTATATATAACACCGGCGAATACTTCGCCGATGTTATAATCATTTTCAATGTACTTTCTGACGAAAGTACATGCTCGATCATCACGCAATTGGATTTCCCACCTTACCCAGTGGGAGAGGTCTGAGCGGTTACGTTCTTCTTTCTTGTCATAGATACGGAACATAAGATTAGACTTTTTTGAACCAAAATAAACAGTACGTTCTTTTTTTGCATTAAGTATACCAAGCTCCCAGAAGCCACGACGAAAAGTTGTTATCATATGATCACGCTGTAAAGATTCAGAATAAATAATATCCATATCAAGAACATTATCAAAATCATCATAAGAAACATCAAGACGTGAAATATGATAATCATCACAAGATACTAAAAGAGCAAGTAAGCTATTCCAATCACAGTTAGAAGAATGTGTTTCATACGCACGACAGCCAGAACCAGACATATTAACATAAGTCGTATCTTTATGATAATCACCGCCCCAAGACTGAGGAACACCCCAACAAATAGTTATACCATTGAAATAAATAGAATGAGTATACCCATTAAAAGGACGTTCAAGCTCAATCCATTGAACATGAGATAAACCAAGAATAGCCTTTAAATCTTCCACACCATCAGAAAGGGAAGTAAAAGATAGCCAGTCAAAAATAATAGCATTATGATTTTCTGACATATCAATACCTCCCTTTTTATTTCTTATTATTCATGACTTGCGCACC
>OHBP01000950.1_pt1 | contig 12870 bp, 20 predicted proteins | sample 1577471 | NCBI WGS metagenome assembly OHBP01 (sample SAMEA3879503, study PRJEB24766) | human gut metagenome | biome: human-associated habitat; feature: feces | place: USA | collected 1985/1987
GTCACCTCGCGGTTTCCGGTGATGCCCTGCGCAAAGTCGTCCGTAAGCTCCTGTATCTGCGCCTCGGTAAGGTCGGAATACTCTTGCAGTATCGCTATAAAGTTATAAATGGATTCCGAGCCTTCTGGGATATTTTCGATCACGACCTGCCCGTCCGGGTAGATGACAAAGGTGTTGGCCGTTCCGCCGAAAGCCGAATCGTCCACGGCCTTCATCACAACATTGTTGTAGTGGCCGATGGCAATGGCATCGTAGGCAAAGCCGCGGTAGATGCCCTTGGTTTCGGGGCAGATGAACACCAGCATCGGGTCCTGCCCGGGCAGGGCCGTGTTCAACACAACGTCCTTCTGGTCGGAAAGCTGCTCGTCCAGATTGCTCTGCAGGCCCAGGTAGCCCGTTTTCCCGCTGGGGGTCATGTAGTTGCCGTCGTAAGAAAGAAAGTAGAATTCGGCAAAGCCAAGCTGCTGCTGCGCTGACTCCAGATACGCCTGCGTGCTGGCATCATCGGGGTCACTGCTCAGAAAGCCGTTCCACACATGCAGGTAGGAGGTGTTCTTCTTGACGATCATGCTCAGCATATTGTTGGATTTGTGCAGGAGTTCCTCCAAATGCTCGGTGCTTTCCGCATAGATGGTTTTTGACACAAACGAAAGATACTGCGTGCTAAGGCAGACAAGCAGCGCAATCGACAGCAGGCAGGCCGCCGCAGCATGCCAATTTCGCCGGGAATGGCGCTTTATTTTTATTTTATGCTTAGTTTCTTCCACAGCGCATTACCCCCCCCCGAAAGTAATATAGCTTTCCGGCGCGGCCAGCGTCACGCTGCCGCCGGAAAGTGCCTCGCTCCAGGCGTTTCTGACCGTGGCCTCCCCGCGCTCAAACGCGCGGTTTTCGTCCTGCAGCAGCGGCACCATCTGCTTTTCGGTTGCCAGGCAGGTCACGGTGACGGTGTCGTCATCCTGCAGCGGCTGGCCGCCGCGGGTGATGCCGGTCAGCGTATAGCTGCCGCCGTTCTCCTGCACCTGCACGGCCATGCCGCTGACCACCGGCAGGGAACCGCGGTTGAACGGGGTAAAGCCGCCCTCGCAGCCTTCCACAAAGGCGCGGACGGTCTCTTTCAGCTCCGCACCGGTCATGGTGCGCTGGCGGGACATCAGACCGTTCGGCATGATCATGGAAGCTGCCATTTTCTGGTTATAATCCGCCTGCAGCACACTGCCGGTAAAGCTGTTTGCGGTGGCAAGCAGTACATCCGTGCCATACACGCCGCGCAGCGTGTTTGCCATCACGGAGAAGGAAGCGCTGCCGCCGTTTGCGTGGAATACGTTGGAATAGGCCTTCCCGGAGGTCAGCACGGTCTCGTTGTCGGCAGGCTCCTCATCGGCAAGGAGCTGGGCATTGAAGGCCTGATACGCCTGCTCAGCGGTAAGCTCGCCTGCGATCATTTTGGAGACCACATCCTTGGAAACGGCAAAGAAATCGTTGGAGGCGATGCGGATATACATGTGGTTTTCTTCCACCACGCTGCGGACGTCCTTCAGATACTCGGTCAGGCGCAGGGGAACGTTCTGGCTGTAGCTCAGTACGTCCTGCCCCTCCGAGACGATGCGGTTCTGCGCCTGTTCGGAGAGCATGACGTTCAGCACCTTCATGGCTTTTTCGCGGCGCGCGGTGTCCTGCTCCAGATCCCGGTTCAGGGCAACTTGGAAATAGGGGGTGGTCATGATCCACGGTTCGCTGTTCTGGCTGAAGAAGGGCAGAAAGATCGTGTCGATGCCCTCATCCTGAAACATCTTCACGCCGGCAGAGCTGCCAAAGTACATGGCAACTTCTCCGTTCCGGAACATTCCGGTCACATCGTCGTAATTCAATGCAAGATCATCTGCTGTAAGGTGGGTATCCTGAATGAACTGCTCCATCCGCTCAAACGCCCCCGGCCATACGGTGTCGTCCAGACCCACCCGCGCGGTGCTGGCGGGGTCGCTGTAGGTAGTACGCCACTTGCGCCCCGCGGTGGTGGTAAGCTCGGCAGCAGAAAGCCCCTGCAGGGTTTCCATGCAGGTGTAGTCGTAGGTATAATCGGAGGTAAAGCCGCGGATGCCTACCTTTTCAAAAGCCTGACAGGCCGCTACAAAGCTTGCGTAATCGGTGGGCAGGGGAATATCGTACTGCTCAAAAAGGCTGCGGTTGACCACAAAGCCGTGGGCATCCGCGCACACCGGCAGCCAGTTCACACTGCCATCCTCGTTTTTGAAGCTGTTGAGGTAGGTGTTGTACACAGCGCCCGCCTCATTGGTCATGGCAAGGTTCATCAGGCTGTCCTTCAACGGTGCCGCATCGTGCAGCGAGAACCGGCAGCAGGTGATGATATCCGGCAGACCGCCGTTTTGCTGCAAAAACTTGTAAAAATCCAGATCGTTGTTGCCGACGATGAATTCAATGTTCACGTCCGGCAGCTGCGCCTGAACATAGGGCGCATAGTTTTCGTACAGGCTGGTGCTCCACAGATACACCTGAATAGTCTGAGCGTCTTCCTGCTCCTGTGTTCGTTCCGCATTTTTTTCGCTGCATCCGGTGAGCAGGGATAGCCCCATCACCAGTGCCGCAAGCATGGAAAATAGGCGGCGCAATGTTTTTGTTTTCATCCGATCCTTCTCCTCACACTTCTTGGACAGCCATCGTTTTGCGGTTGGCTGCTTTTGCTTACTGATCATACATCACCGCCCGCAAGAGTGTGTGCTGTAAAACCCACCCACGGAAAGGATGCCGCAATTTTTGCGTCTTTTCTGTTTTGCGCTCTCCCTCTACCGCGAAGGGGCACAGAATGAAAGAGACATAAAAATATTTTACCACTACCATGAAAAATTTTCAATAAAATTTCATATATTGAACCATAAAAGCTGTGTAGGATTACAATAGATGTGTCACAAAGTGAAAAAAGACGAATGAGCCGTTCTGTGGTACAGTTAAATTGCTACACCAAACATCACAGAAACACATCATTGACAAACCTACATTGTGAACTCAAGAAGCCTGTCCAAAAGAAAGCATAAAAATGCGTATAACGCCCTATGAAATGGTGCCACGGGGCGTTTTATTTTGTCTTGTTTTGTGGGCGATGTTGCGGTTTTGCGAAAACTTGCGAGACTAAATAAAAAATCCCACGAAATTACGATTCTAAACGTAAATTCGTAGGATTTTTGGAGCTACTGACCTGATTCGAACAGGCGACCTGCTCATTACGAGCGGGCAAGGAATTTGGAATAAAACACATAAATACGATAAGAATATAAACAACGTGCGCCACTTTTGCGCCACTACAAATTAGCCGGTCTGTTTTTTGAGATAGGAGTCCAGACGATTGATCTTCTTTTTCTTGAATTTTTTGTCAAGAGAAGTGTAGATGCCGAGGGTGACGCTGATATCCTTATGACCCATTTGATCGCGGGCGGTGAGAACATCGACTCCGGCAAAGTACATCAGGGTACAAAAGGTGTGCCGCAGCTGGTGAGGTGTAAAGGGTTCAATGCGCATGGGCAGGCCGCCTGGGCGCTTTTTGCTTTCTTCGCCGTGATAGCCGTACTTTGCATTCAGATCGGCCATGTAGCTGCTCCACAGAGTTTTCCATGCCTGCTCTGTCATGCGGTGGCCCTTTACAGTATGCAGTACATACAAGCAATCGTCCTGCTGAGTTTTGAGATAGTCCACAAGGATCTTTGGAATATTAACGACCCGGACACCGGCTTCTGTTTTGGGATCCTTGATTTTTTTATCCTTGAAATTATAACCGCTGTGAACGGTGATCGTGGCTTCTTTCAAATCGACATCGGCCCAGGTGAGGGCGGTAGCTTCGCCGCGGCGGAGGCCTGAGTAAAGCAGCAGCATGGCAGCACGCTGGGCGCGGTGAGGTGTTTCACGGATCCACTGCTGCTGTTCCTCTGTGATAGGTTCACGGTGCTCAGGATCAGCACCGGCAGGGCAGGTGGTTTTAACAATGGGATTGTATTGTACCACTTCTGGGATAGCGAGTTCATAGGCAGCCTTGGCGCTGCTACGCAGATTGGACAACGTGAAGTGGGACAGTGGTGGTTTGCCATTGTGCCACTGGGCCAGAGAGTTAAGGACCCGCTGAAAGTCGGCAGTGCGAAGGTCTGCTGCAGGCTGATCCAGAAGCGGACCCCAATGGTTTTTATTGTCTTCATAGCGGTCGAGACTCTTTTGCCCGATGCCTTTGGCTGTTTTGGCAGAAATCAGGTTATCGTACAGAGTAGCAAGGGTGGCTTTGGATTGGGCGGGATCCATTCCCTTGCCCAGTGCTGTGCGGTAAGCTTCGGCAGCAGCACGCGCTGCCTTTGCGGTGGAACCATAAAAGCTTTTGTATTTGGGCTTACCGGTTTCATCTTTGCCGATGCAGACACGGTAGCGGTAACGGCCATCGGAACCTTTTTTGTTTGCCATGTGTACACACCTCCTCTGAAAAAATTCTGGGTTGCAGAAGGATCATATTGGATTTACAATAGAAAAGCGGAGACGCGACGGGATTTGCAAGGCATTCCATGATAGAAACTCCTACTTTTCTTTTGGACAGACAGCAGAGCAGAGAACCCCTTGGCTGGAAACAGCTGAGGGGTTCTTTGCGTTTGTAAAAAAGGAGCGCCGGGCGGGCGCTCAAAAATCAATGGACGGTTAAAATATCAAGCCAATTATCAGGAAAACCCAATTCAGAAAGTTGAGCAGAGGGATGTGCTATAAAGCAATCATGAACGGCGTTGACAAATGCGCTGCGGTCAGGAATGGGAAGTAAATGCCAAAGAGCATATACATATCCGAATGGTTTTGTGCCGTAAGAATTGATGGGTTTAGGCATTCTTGCGGGAGGATTAACACGCTGTCGATGATAAAAGCGGGAACCATGTGCAGCGATGTTGCGAGCAACAACAGCACAATGAGTCCAGTTTTCAATGTATTCACGAGAAGAAATACCATAGAACTCACGAGCAATGGCAGCACGGTCTTCCGGCAGCAGGTTACGGTACATCATAGAAACCTGATCAAAGGTCAAAACCTCAACGATAACCCAAACAGGATATACGTCGTTCAAATCCTTATGATGATGTAAAACAAATGGTTCATCTTTTCGCAAGCCGAGAGATTTGGAAAGGCCATTCAAAAGTTTAGCGTGCCGCCAGGGATCTTCAAAATGATTTCCATCCAGATAGCCGACCGGACCGTATTGGCGGGCATGGTAGTAAGCAATATAGGCTTTGAGGTTGGTTTCTGCAATAGCTGCAGCGTGAGAGATAGCAGCACGAAACTGTTCATCAAACTGATAAAGGTCGATGATTGTAGAAAAAGATGAGTCCTTTAAAAATTCATCTTCTCCAGTAGAAGGATTTTTGCGCCGCAGCGTGAGGGAATAGGCACTCAGGCGATAATAATTCTTTTCCCGAAGCCACTGAAGGGCCAAAGTATCATCGGCAATTGATAAGCCGCGCCTTTTTAGAATTTGGAGCTGCTGTTCATAGGTACAAAAAGATTTTGTTTCAGGCATATTGGACATCCTCAAAAATTGACATAAAAAAAGACCCGCCATGATACGCATAGATGCAATGCACCCAGAGGCTTAGCGGGTTCCGTTACATGTATTATACGCTTTGGCCCGCCGATTGTAAACAATTTTTACAGCGAAAAGTTGCGAGAGCAACGGAAAAATTTAAAATTGGGGCTTGACAAGCAATAAAAATTCAAGATTTCTTCATGAACAAGACATAAATGGGCTACTTTGGTCGAAGGCAAGGCGGCTTGTTTTTTATGCTTCTTTTGCGCCCAAGCTAGCTGCAGAACGGCTAGCGGTATTTCTAAGTGCTATAAAGAAGTTTACCCTTCGGATTTAACAACAGCGGCAACAGGCAGAAGATCGGTAAACACTGTGCCAACGACATTTCCACAAACCGGGCAGATGACTTCTTCAAAATCCCGAAGGCCTTCATGGATAGAAGCGTTATCATACTGCAAAAGAGAACCACACTTACTACAAGTTACACGTTGAATCATAAAAAACTATCCTTTCATTTATGAATAGGTAATATAGTTCCTGCCAAACTCTACGTTTGGCAGGACGCCCAGAAAGGTTAAAAATTGGCGGGTGTATGCCCAGTGGCAAGATCAAGAACAGTTGTGACAACGTTGCCAATAACCCGTTTTCCGTTCTTTTCAACGTACACTTGATCAAACTCGGAAATTTGATACATGTTGCCGCTACGCATACCACCGCCAGCAGTATACAAATCATACATATCAAGTAATGTGTTTTTGACAGTATCAGTAAGGACAAAATCTATGGATTTAGCAGAGCCGGTAAGCCTTACAGTGATTTCATCGTCGCGATGCTCAGCTAAATCTTTCATCATACCAGCTGTTTGATCTTTCATATAAAACGCGACGTATTCGGAAGCAAAACCGTCGTCTATAGAACGGGAAGAATAACAGTTAGTGAAAGAGTAACGGTTATCACCGATTTTGATGATAATGCCGTTCAATTTGGCCCAGTCACCGCCTAAATAATCGAACATCAGAATGAACGTATCTTTGCTATCATCCAAGAATATACCAGGCTGAACTGTAATTATGGCACCTGCATCGAGAACGGGAATAATCATTTGCCCGTCATCTAAAGCAGTGGGCACAACTGAGGTTTCCCCGGTCATTATATCGGTGGAAATACGAAGATCATCACGTCCGTCAAAAACGCCCTGATTAAATTTTGTTGTGGCAAATGCCGAGATTGGCACAGAAACCAGAAGCATTGCTGCAAGCGCAAGAGAAACGATCCGCTTTTTTAACTGCATGATATTACCTCTACACCACAGCCGCCGAAAGGCGGCTTATTTTTTATGCTTCTTTGCCCAAGCCAGACGCAGCACATTTTTTATAGCGCCCGGTGAGCACCAGATCATCTACATAGTCAACAGCTTTCTGCTGGCCTTCCTCATTGAGCTGATCGAAGGACGACAGCAGCGCGGACTGCTGGGGGGTAAGAGAACGGGATTCGGAAACGTCTAACGAAAAGCTGTCCTGGTACAAGAAATTTGGCTCTACCTGAAGAATGTCAAAAATTTTTAGAAGAACGTCCCATTTTGGACTGCTGACACCGTTTTCATAGTTTCCTATAGCGCTTTTTGTAACGCCAAGCTTTTCTGCTAGGTCCTGCTGTGTAAGACCGGACTGCTCACGGGCCTGTCTGAGACGGGTTGCGAAGGACACTTGTAACACCCCCTAAAATTGTCGTTCTATGGTCAGTATAAAGGTGCTGTCTTGAAAAGTCAAGATAAAAGTACAAGAAATTTGTACAAAGCTCTTGACGAAACAAGAAACTTGTGCTACTGTAAAAATGTCCAAGAAACTTGTACACGAAAGGAGCGTATGGAATGAGTGCAACGGACATGATTTACAAAATCATTGATGAAAAATGTTTGAAACAATCTGCGGTGGCAAGGGCAGCAGGGTATGACCCGAAGAAGTTTAACGCACTACTACGTGGCAGGAAGCGGCTGACATCAGACGATGTTGTACCGATTTGTAAGGCACTGGGAGTTACTCCGAATGAACTTTTCGGAATTGACCACCCCGCCACCCCGGAGAAGAGCGCATGAAAAAAAGCCCCGGAGAGGGGCGGGAGGTGAAAAGTGATAGCAGGTTTTATTCTGGAGTTTATTCTGCTGTTGGTGAGCCTTGGCCTGATAACGGCCAGTGCGGCCGAGAAAAGCTGGAACATGGCAATGATCGCCTATGTGCTGTGTGCTGTAGCGGCCGCAATCATTTCAGCTTTATGGTTTGCAGCGCTGACAGTTCCTGCTGCATAGCAATCTGCGCCGCGACCTGAGCATGGGCGAGTTTTATGGCGGACTGCTCGGAATGGTCGTGAGCAAGAGAAATCAGCACTTGACCGTACCGACTGATCACTTCACGGCTGGATTCACTGCAATAAAGTACCGCGTAGGAAAGTGCACTGTTGAGTTGCAGAGCATTTTCGGCCGATGGGTCAGTGCGGAAAGCTGCCGCTGCAGACATGAGCTTTGAAAAGGCATCGGTCTGGGCGTTGAAGTACAGCTTGGAGGACTCCAACCGATAGGCTGCACGGCTGTTGAAGCGGGCCGTGAGCCATGCGACAACAACGTTAAGCAGCGCAGCAAGGGCAGAAACCAGCGCGGTGAGCGAGGTGATAACGGCGATCGTTGGAGGATCAAAGTTGAACAAGAAAAACACATCCTTTCTACCGGAAGTGTAACACAGGATGGCAGAAAGGAGCAAGAGCGCATGAGACTCCTTCAGTCGGCTGCGCCGACAGCTCCCTCGGGGAGGAAGCCTTTGGCAAGGAGGAGAAGAGCGCATGAAAGGAGCGAGAGCATGAACGAGAACAAAGAAAAAGCCCGCCTGAGGCGGGCACAGAGGGCAGCGCTTATGAATGGCGCACGGGAGCAGACCATTACCGGTACATACAACGACAAAATGCAGGCACTGGCAGGACTGAGTGAACCGTGGAGCAATGCGGCCTGCATGGGATACTGCCTGATGGCGATGCGGCAGGCGGGCGTGCCAGAGCCGATGCAGCAGAAGGTGCTGGCGTGCCTGGAAGAAAAATTCGATTTTTACAGTCCGGAGGACGCAGAGAAGGCTGGACACATGAAAACGGAGGGGTGACCATGGAACGTTATGTGATCGTGATCCCGGCGGACGAGGAGCAGAAGGCGCGGCTTGTGCGCTGCGACGACGGGGATACCTGCAAACTGGCAAACGCTGGTGGGCGGGCCCATTGAGACCGCCGAAAGCTGCCTTGCAGCGAACTGGGCGCGGGAGGATGTGGACAGCATCCAGCTGATTGTGAACGAAGAAGGACTGCTGCAGGAGCTGCCCTTCAACGAGCGGGCGACAGATCTGTACCAGTACCGCTACATGAGCGGCATTGTGGGCACGGCGGCGCTGATGGCAGCGCGGGGCGAAGAACTGATCGGCTTTGCAAAGCCTGTGAGCGAGACCATTTGCAGCGAGTGGAACCTTGAGTTGGAGGAGACGGGCGAAGAATGCCATTTTCAGACCTTCAGCCCGGATTGAGGAGGCAGGCGTAATATGAGAAAAGCGCGGATCTATGATGCGCGGCAGCTGCCGGCATATCTGAGTCCGGCGCAGTATGCTGCGCTGATGGGTGTGAACCTGAAGACCGTACAGAAAATGTGCCGTACCGGGCGACTGCCTGCCGAAAAGGTGGGGCCGCGGCTGTGGCGCATTGACAAGAATGCGGCGCTGGAGCAGGGGGCGCTGGACCGAACAAACAAAAAGCCCGCCGGTGCAGCGAACACCGACGAGCTTACGGGGTGATAGTTTTGAGCCACTATCACCAGAAGTTTAACACGAAACAGGAGGAAACACAAGTGAAACTGAAAGCAACCATCCGGGCAAGCCTGTGGTACATGGCAGCTATGGTGACGGCCATTGGCGCGCTGCTGGTATCCAGCGGCATTGAGCACAGCGCGAACGGCTGGGAAATGCTGGGCTGGGCCGCTGCGGCGCTGGTGCTGCTGGCGGCAGCGCTGGCCATGCTGGGCCTTGGCTGCTGTGCGGACAAGGAAAGCAGGAAAGGCAACAAGGCACACAAAGCCCCGGCGGACACGGTGAAGCCGAAAAGCCGGAGAAAGGCGGGCTGAGATGCGGCCACCGATGAACATGACACCGGATGAAACGGAGATCTGGCAGCGGATGGAGCAGCACGGCGAAGAGCTTGTGCGGGACATGGGTGCGGCCCTGCTGCAGGCCGACCGGCTGCCGGAGTGGATGAAGGAATCCGCTGTGAACATGCTGTGCGACAAGCTGGCGGATGCCAGAGCGCTGGCTGCCAGCTGGATGAACGACCGCGGGGAGCCGTGAAAGGGAAACGAAGATGATCTTAGAAGAATACCGTGCCCGGATGGCCGAAGAGCTGAAAAAGCTGGACTGGCAACACCCGGCCGACAAGGAAAGCAGTGCATACCGGCTTTTGAGCGAAGCGAGCCGGGACAAACAGCTGAGCACACAGGACTGGATCGCACTGTTTGAGCAATACCGGGAAGGAGTGAAACAGCAGTGAAGCAGAAAATGAACCTGCGGCAGGAGCTGGATCTGACGCGGGACGGCACTGCGGAAATGACACGATGGTGCATCATCATTGCGCTGCACCAGTGCTTTGGTGTGGGCAAGGACCGACTGAACCGGATCGAGCTGCGTGCCGAAGAGCTGGGCTTGGAAAGCCTGAACATTGCCATGCAGGCGAACGGCAAAGGAATGCCCAGCACCGACCAGAGCAGGGCGATGCGGGACAACTGGATGCCGGAGGGCGTGGAGCCGGAGTTCCGGGTGCCGGTGCTGCGTGCACCGCGTACCCGACGGGAGCAGCAGCTGCGCATGGCGGGCGATGTGGCCGCCAGCATGGTATGGACCTTATACGCAAAGACGTGCATGGAGCTGTTGGGGTATGGTGCCGGGCGGCTGAACCGATTGAAGCAGGAGGCTCTTGCCAACTACCGGCAGGTGAATGAAGAGGGCCGTGCGGACGGTCTGGATGTTGCCATGGAACACCTGCGCAGATGTGCCTGCGACGCTTTGCAGACCGACGACATTATTGTGGAAGACATCCCGGACGAAGAGCGGGCAAAACAGGCAGACCGGGACTATGAGGAACAGAAAGATGCTTTCTTCCGGCGGAACATGGCCGGAGCCATGGGCCGCTGCGCTGCGCCTGCAGGCACGGCAGTGCTGGCACCGGGTGAGATCAAAAAGAAGATCGAGGCAGTTCTGCAGCAGGCAGCTGCGCCGGAAAGCTGGGAGAGGAGACGTTTAAGATGACGCTGAAGGAAGCCATGATCTACCGTGGCGAAAATGAAAGCACGCTGGCATTGATGCTGGCCACAAGGCCGCTTGATGTGCGGCGATGGTGCAAGCCCGGCGGGCTGGAAAAGCTGAGCGCCCAGAGGCTGCAGCAGCTGGCAAAAGCGCTGGATGGCGGGGTGCTGATTACCGAAGACGGTGCGGAGTTTGAACTGTATGGAGGAAGAGTGTGAGCAAGGACAGATACAGAATGACCCGCAAGCGGATCGAAAAGAAGCTGGCGGCAAAGTGTGGCGTGCAGGTACGCGAAGTACACGAGGTGATCATGAAAGACGTTGTGAATCCACTGAAGCGGAGGCAGGAAGCATGGCAGACGGCAAAGCACCGGTATGCGCAGCAGGAGGTGCGCCGGTGACAAAGCAATACATTTACAGTTTGTACGATGCAAAGACCGGAGCACTGCGTGCAAAAGGCACACCGCAGGAGCTGATGGAACAGGGATACTACAACCGCGCTGAAAGCGTATGCACAGGCTATGCCCACCAGAAGAAGAAAAAGGCAAAGCCGAAAAAGTGGCGGCTAGAGCGGGAAGAAAAGCAGCCAAAGCCGAAAGCAGAACCGGACCACAGGACCGGCACCCAGATGCGGGAGGTATGGCTTTACAGCATGTTTGACGCGGACGGAAACCTGCTGCACGAAGGCGCGGCCGCAGAGCTGGTAGAAAAGGGTCTGTTTAAGAACACACAGACCGTGACGAATGTTTTTTATGCCGGGCACTGCAGGCCGCAGGGCATTTACAGCCTGACACGGAAGAGGATACGGCGGGGCGTGCTGTGCAATGCGCCGGGAGCCAGAAGCAGCGTGCCGAAAAAGAGCAGGCCGCCGATCACGGGAATTGAGAAGCCGGACGAGCTGCAGCGAGATGTGCATGAGCTGTGCCTTTACAACGCTGCGGCTCGGAAAGCAGGCAAAAAAGAGCTGAGCTACGGCTACTGGGCTGCAGAAGGAAAACCGGAGGCACCGGCATGATCACATGGTGCTGCAAACCAGACTGTCCGGGAAGGCACCCGGCGTGCCATGGGACGTGCGAAAAGTACAAGGCATGGGCGGCTGCGGTGAAAGCAGAAAAAGCCTACACAAAGGACATGGTATCCCGGGACAGAGTGAACCGGAGCGACTACGTAAAGGAAGGCTGGATGGCGCACAAAGGACAGCGCAGACGAAAAAAATAACAGAGGAAGCCCCTGGCAAAAGGATGCCGGGGGCTTTGGCGACAGCGCAGCAGGATAAAGTCTGCCGGGTGCTGCCGGAGCGTACCGGCGGCAGGCGGGAGCCTTTATACCATTTATTTTATAGCAGGATGAACCGCTTTTTACAGCGTCCGGGGTGGGCGCTTTGGGGAGCTAGTATACCCGTTATTTCTGTGACGGTGATGGGCACAGAAGAGAAAACAAACACCGGCAGCATACCGATGCAGGAGGACGGCCAGATGAAGAAGAGCTACATTCGGGAAAAGAAATACCGGTGCGGCAGCGAGTACATGGCCGTTGGCATTTATGCAGTGACAGATCAGGAGCACCGCAGGCGCGGCAAGAAGCACAAGGAGAGCGACCGGGGCCAGAAAGAGCGGAACAAGCACGCCAGCTTACGCCGCAAGCAGCGCAAGGCCATTGCGAACTTTGGCCGGGACGGCTTTTTCCTGACCGGAACATACGAAGAGCTTTATCTGCCGGAGGACTTTGCAGCCTGCAGGCGGGATGTGGAGAACTACAGCGGCGGGTGATCGGTGCCACGGTAAAGCGTTTTGGTGTGAACCGGGACAAGATACGAATGATGCTATGGGCGGTGCGCAAAGGCGAAGCTGGACGGCTGCACATGCACGGCTTTGCCGAATGTGTGGGGATGGGAGCTGCCGACCGGCGGGAATGGCGCGAAATGCTGGAAGATCTGTGGCGGCGGCGCGTGCCGGGAACAGGTGAGTACGAGCCTTTGGGCACCATGAACGCCGACCGC
>OHBP01000952.1_pt1 | contig 12867 bp, 6 predicted proteins | sample 1577471 | NCBI WGS metagenome assembly OHBP01 (sample SAMEA3879503, study PRJEB24766) | human gut metagenome | biome: human-associated habitat; feature: feces | place: USA | collected 1985/1987
AATAAGATTTTTCACACGCAAGATTTGTGCTTCGCACAAACTTGAGATGCGCTGAGAAGCAGCGCAAGAATGGAGGTTGTTATGGATAATAAGGAAGATGATATATCAATCCATACAAAAGAACAGATAGCAGGAAATGAAGATAACATATTTGAACAAGCAGCAAAGTATGAGAAAAAAAGAGAAAAGTCTCATTATTTTAAGAATGGATTGCTGCTTGGTATAGTAGCTGCATTTCTTGTAATGGTTATAATTGTTGTAAGTGTGGCTGGTGTGTGTATACAGAAGGGATATATTCATATAGGCGTTAATGGTGATGTATATATCCAGTCGGATGCAGTTACAGATGGAAGTGGAATAGGAAGTGAGGTTGAGGCTAAGCTGAATGCTATAGATTCTGTCCTGGATTCTTTCTATTTTGACGAAGTTGATGAGGAAAAGGCCAAGAATAACATATATAAAGCTTATCTTAGTTCTTATGGAGATAAATATACTGTTTATTATACAGCTGATGAGTATAATAAACTTAAGGAAACTACAAATGGTACATTTTACGGAATAGGAGCGGTCTGTCAGTTAAGTGAAGAAGGCGGAATCCTGCTTGTAGATGTATATGATAATGGTGCAGGATATAAGGCTGGATTAAGAACTGGAGATAGGATAGTCAAAGTAGATGATACAGATGTTACTGATATGGATCTGTCCTCGGCAGTTGCACTTGTCAAAGGTGAGAAAGGTACAACAGTCAGACTTGGTATTGTAAGAGAAGGGGTTACTTGTGATTACACAGTTGTAAGGGACGAAGTTGAAATCCAGACTGTAAACTATGCAATGACAGATGATTCCATAGGATATATAGCAATTTCACAGTTTGAAAGTGTTACGGCAAAACAGTTTAAGGCAGCTATTGAAGACCTTAAGGCGCAGGGAGCTAAAGGGATAGTTATAGATATAAGAAATAATCCGGGAGGCTTGCTTACAACTGTAGTTACTATGCTTAAATATATACTTCCAAATGGTCTTATTGTGTATACAGAAGATAAGGCAGGGAATAGAAAAGAATACAGCGATAGTGATAATGAAGAACTGGATATTCCGCTTGCAGTACTTGTCAATGGAAACAGTGCAAGTGCATCAGAAATATTTGCAGGTGCTATACAGGATTACGAAAAAGGTATCATAGTTGGAACGCAGACATATGGAAAGGGTATTGTACAGACACTAAAGCCGCTTACTGATGGTAGTGCAATTAAGTTTACAATAGCCAAGTATTTTACACCTAAGGGACAGGATATACATGGAAATGGTGTTACTCCGGATGTTGTTGTGGAATTTGATAAGAATGCTGATGAGGATACACAGTTTAACGCAGCCATAGACAGCCTGAAGGCAGTTATGAATTAAGCTGTATTATTATTAATATTGTTAGTATTATTAATATTGTTATTAGCATTATTAGTATTATTAGTATTATTAGTATTGTTAGTAGTATTCAGGCCTTGCATGATACTGAATGAAAACGAAATATAATAACAGATGCAGATAAATGTTCTGTTTATAAAAGGAATGTTAATGGATTATCCACTAATAAAACAGGAACAGATGTTCTGTATTAGATAGACAAAGTCTATTTTTTGTAGTAGAATTAAGCATGTAAGTGCATACTATGAAATATTGACTTTGTCTTTTTTTAGAAATATTTTGTGGGAATCTTATTTCAGGAAGGAGATGGCATTATGGAGTTTAAGTTACATGCCCCATATGAGCCAACAGGCGACCAGCCCCAGGCTATAGAGGAACTTGTAGAAGGATTTAATGAAGGTAATCAGTTTGAAACTTTAGTTGGAGTTACAGGCTCTGGTAAAACGTTTACTATGGCAAACATTATCCAGCATGTACAGAAGCCTACTCTTATAATCAGTCATAATAAAACATTAGCAGCACAGCTGTACTCTGAGATGAAAGAGTTCTTTCCTGAGAATGCAGTAGAGTATTTTGTTTCTTATTATGATTATTATCAGCCGGAGGTTTATGTGCCACAGAGCGATACTTATATAGCCAAGGATTCTTCGATTAATGACGAGATAGATAAGTTAAGACATTCAGCAACAGCGGCACTGTCTGAAAGAAATGATGTAATCATAGTTGCTTCAGTTTCATGTATATATGGATTAGGTGCACCTATTGATTATAAGAATATGGTTATATCACTTCGTCCAGGTATGGAAAAAGACAGAGATGAGATGATTAGAAAGCTTATAGATATACAGTATATGCGTAATGACCAGGATTTTAAGCGAGGAACCTTCAGGGTAAGGGGAGATGTTGTAGAGATATATCCGTCAGCTTCCAGTGGAGATGCTGTGAGAGTAGAGTTTTTTGGTGATGAGATAGACAGGATAAGCGAGATTGATTCTCTTACCGGTGAGGTTAAATGTAACCTTGACCATGTTGCTATATTTCCTAATTCACATTATGTTGTTGAAAAAGAGAAGATGGAAAAGGCGATTGAGAATATAAAGAAAGAGCTTGCAGAGAGAATAGAGTATTTTAAGAGTGAGGATAAGCTTCTTGAGGCACAGAGAATAGAAGAACGAACGAACTTTGATATAGAGATGATGCAGGAAACAGGCTTCTGTTCAGGTATTGAGAATTATTCAAGACATTTAGCAGGGCTTCCGGCAGGGTGTCCACCATATACGCTTATGGATTATTTTCCAGATGATTTTATGATAATTGTTGATGAATCACATATAACTATTCCACAGATAAGGGGAATGTATGCAGGCGATCAGGCAAGAAAGACGACACTTGTTGATTATGGCTTCAGGCTTCCTTCAGCGAAGGATAACAGACCGCTTAATTTTCAGGAGTTTGAGAGCAAGATATCACAGATGCTTTTCGTATCTGCTACGCCTAGCAGGTATGAGGAAGAACACGAGCTTATGAGGGCAGAGCAGATTATAAGACCTACAGGACTTCTTGATCCAGAGATAACAGTAAGACCAATAGAGGGTCAGATAGATGATCTTATAAGTGAGATTAATAAGGAAGTTGAGAAAAAGAACAAGATACTTGTAACTACACTTACCAAGCGAATGGCAGAGGATCTTACAGATTATCTTAAGGAAGTCGGCATAAGAGTCAAGTATCTTCATGCGGATATTGATACACTAGAGCGACAGAAGATTATAAGGGATATGCGACTTGACGGATTCGATGTGCTTGTTGGTATCAATCTGCTTAGAGAGGGACTTGATATTCCAGAGATAAGTCTTGTGGCTATTCTTGATGCTGATAAAGAGGGCTTCTTAAGAACAGAGACTTCACTTATCCAGACGATAGGACGAGCTGCCAGAAATGCAGAGGGACACGTTATTATGTATGCAGATACTATAACAGAGTCTATGGAAAAGGCTATATCTGAGACGGAAAGACGTAGAAAGATACAGCAGGAGTACAATGAGGCACACGGAATAACCCCTCAGACTATAAAGAAGGCAGTAAGAGATCTTATAAGTATATCTAAGGCAGCAGAAGCAGATAATTCAAATGGAAGGCTTGATGTAGATTATGAATCTATGAGCATTAAAGATCTTGAAAAGGTTAAGAAGCAGATTGAGAAAAATATGCGTAAGGCTGCAGCAGAGCTTGACTTTGAACAGGCGGCTATGCTTCGTGATAAGATGATCGAGATTAATAAGTATATTTATGAGGATAAGAAGTCAGGCAGATAGAATTAATAGCTATTATACCAGGTGAAGCTATAAGTTCAAAAGCAATATTACGCAGCCAGAATTATAAAAAGCAGTTGCTGTTTACAGAAAAAGCTTTATGTACCTGAGACGATTAAGGATTAAGAAAGAAGAAATAACGGAGAAAATAGAATATGGAAAAAGGCGATTACAGGAATTATATAAGAATAAGAGGTGCAAGTGAGCATAATCTTAAAAATATTGATGTAGATATACCAAGGGACAGTCTTGTAGTACTTACAGGTCTGTCTGGTTCTGGTAAGTCAAGTCTTGCCTTTGACACTATATATGCAGAAGGCCAGAGAAGATATATGGAGTCATTATCTTCATATGCAAGGCAATTCTTAGGACAGATGGAAAAGCCGGCGGTAGAGAGCATAGAAGGACTTTCACCAGCTATTTCCATAGACCAGAAGTCAACTAACAGAAATCCACGTTCAACAGTTGGAACTGTTACAGAGATATATGATTATTTCAGATTATTATATGCAAGAATAGGTACACCACATTGTCCAAAGTGTGGCAAAGTAATCAACAAGCAGACTGTAGACCAGATGGTTGATACTATTATGGAGCTTCCAGAAAGAACAAAGATACAGATATTAGCTCCAGTTGTAAGAGGAAGAAAAGGTGAACATAAGAAGCTTTTTGAACAGGCTAAAAAGAGTGGTTATGTAAGAGTTATTGCTGATGGCAATATGTATGAGCTTACAGATGAGATAAATCTTGATAAGAACAAGAAGCATAATATAGAAATTGTTGTTGATCGTCTTGTAGTCAAAGATGGAATTAATAAAAGACTTACAGACTCAATAGAAACAGCACTTAAGCTTGCAGAGGGACTTATGGCAGTTGACGTTATAGACGGTGAGCCAATTAACTTTTCACAGAGCTTTTCGTGTCCGGATTGTGGCATAAGCATAGATGAGATAGAGCCAAGAAGCTTTTCATTCAATAATCCATTTGGTGCGTGTCCTGATTGTTACGGACTTGGTTATACAATGAATTTTGATGCAGAGCTTCTTATACCAGATGATTCATTAAGCATCGATGAGGGAGCTATAGTTGGTATGGGATGGCAGTCTGTAAAGGATGAGGGCAGCTTTTCAAGGGCTATTATGAGTGCACTTGCAAAGGAATATAACTTCAGTTTATCAACACCATTTAAGGATTATCCAGATGATATTAAGGATATGATTATAAATGGTACTAATGGCAGGAGTGTTAAAGTGCATTACAAAGGCCAGAGAGGCGTTGGAGAATACGATATAGCATTTGAAGGCCTTATCCATAATATGGAGAAAAGATACAGGGAAACTTACTCAGACAGTGCAAAGCAGCAGTATGAGGAATTCATGCGCATAAGACCTTGTAAATCCTGCCACGGACAGAGATTAAAGCCATCATCTCTTGCTGTTACGATAGCAGATAAGAATATATATCAGATTACGGATATGTCTATTGTTAAGTTAAAGAAGTTCTTAGATGAGCTTGAGCTTACAGACAGACAGAAGTTTATCGGTGCAGATATACTTAAGGAGATTAAGGCAAGAATACAGTTTCTTATGGATGTGGGACTTGATTATCTTTCATTATCAAGAGCTACAGGTACGCTTTCAGGAGGAGAGGCACAGAGAATAAGACTTGCGACACAGATAGGTTCAGGACTTGTTGGTGTGGCTTATATACTTGATGAGCCAAGTATCGGACTTCATCAGAGAGATAACGACAAGCTGCTTGGGACACTTATACATTTGCGTGACCTTGGTAACTCAGTTATTGTGGTTGAACACGATGAAGATACTATGCGTGCCGCAGATTATATTGTTGATATAGGACCGGGTGCCGGACGTAATGGTGGAGAAGTCGTTGCGACAGGAACAGCAGCTGATATTATGGCATGCAAGGATTCGCTTACAGGTGCATATCTTAGCGGAAGAATCAAGATTCCAGTGCCGGCGAAGAGAAGAAAGCCGACAGGCTGGATAACTGTTAAGGGTGCAAGGGAGAATAATCTTAAAAATATTGATGTTGATATACCACTTGGAGTATTTACATGTGTAACAGGTGTATCGGGTTCAGGAAAAAGTTCCCTAGTGAATGAAATTCTGTATAAGCACCTTGCTAAGTCTTTAAACCGTGCAAGATGTATCGCTGGTGACCATGATGATATTATAGGAATCGAGCAGCTTGATAAGGTTATAGATATTGACCAGTCGCCAATAGGAAGAACTCCACGTTCTAATCCTGCGACATATACGGGTGTATTTGATATGATAAGGGATCTTTTTGCTTCAACAACAGATGCTAAGGAAAGAGGTTATAACAAAGGACGTTTCAGCTTTAATGTAAAGGGAGGACGTTGTGAGGCTTGTTCCGGAGATGGTATTATCAAGATAGAAATGCATTTCCTGCCTGATGTATATGTTCCTTGTGAAGTGTGTGACGGAAAGCGTTATAACAGGGAAACACTTGAAGTTAAGTATAAGGGAAAGAGCATATATGATGTGCTTGATATGACAGTTGAGGATGCAGTTGATTTCTTTGAAAATGTGCCATCAGTCAGAAGAAAAATAGAAACTCTTAATGACGTTGGACTTTCATACATTAAGTTAGGACAGCCATCTACAGAGCTTTCAGGTGGAGAGGCACAGAGAATAAAGCTTGCTACAGAGCTTTCAAAAAGAAGTACAGGAAAGACTATATACATTCTTGATGAGCCTACAACAGGACTTCATTTTGCAGATGTCCACAAGCTTGTTGATATACTTCATAAGCTTGCGGAGGGCGGTAACACTGTTGTTGTTATTGAGCATAATCTTGATGTTATCAAAACAGCCGATTATATTATAGATATGGGACCAGAAGGCGGCGACAGAGGTGGTACAGTTATTGCAAAGGGTACACCAGAAGAGGTTGCCAAGGTTAAGAAGTCTTATACGGGACAGTATGTTAAGAAGTATTTATAAGGATGGTGCAGATGACGGCATTGTGGATGAAAGTTCAATGATAGAAGATGTTTAAAATATCTAAATTGGCAAATTTGAAAATTGCAGGTGCTGGTCAGTGTTATAAATTATAAAACATATCTTTTATAGTTACTTTAAATAATATAAAGTGTAAAAATACGACATTTGATTGCTAGGAGAAGAAAAATGGTATCAGGCATTATATTTGATATGGATGGCGTTCTTATAGATTCAGAAAGACAGTCTAATGAGGGCTGGCTATGGGCGGCAGGGCAGCTTGGAGTGGATATGCCCATGTGGCTTATAGACAGCTTTAAGGGTGCTCCAGCAGAGCTTTGCTGCAAGTTCTTTGATGATTATTACAAGGGTGTGATAGATTATTGGGAAGCGAAGGAGCTTAGAACACAGCATGTATACAAGATAAGGGAAACAGAAGGTATTCCTGTTAAAAAGGGCGTAAAGGACATATTTGAATATATAAGAAATAATGGATTAAAGTGTGCAGTTGCTACATCAACAAGGCGTGAAAGTGCTGAGAAAACACTTCATGAAATAGGAGTGTGGGATTATCTTGATGCGGTTGTATATGGAGATGAAGTCGAACATGGAAAGCCAGAACCAGATATATTTCTTCGTGCGGCTAAGGCAATAGGCGTAAATCCGTCAGAGGCAGTAGTAGTTGAGGACAGCATTAATGGCATTAAGGCTGGATATGCGGCAGATATGAGAGTTGTTCATATTCCTGATACAATAGCAATAGATGATGATATCAGGAAGCTTACATATATGGTATGTGCTGACCTTAATGGACTTATTGATGTTGTGGAAAGTATTAACAAACCAGTTATTAACAGGAAAAATGTTATCAATGCATTTGCAGAGTATGTAAGAAATTATGACCCATCAGATGAAAAGATAAAGCTTAAGATAGATCATACCTACAGAGTAGCAGGACTGTGTCAAAGAATTGCAGAATCATTAGGCTTAAGTGAACCGGATGTAGATATTGCGTGGCTTCTTGGAATGTTACACGACATAGGAAGATTTGAGCAGATAAGGCGTTTCGGTACATTTAATGATGTCCAGTCAGTAGACCATGCAGAATTCGGGGCAGATCTGCTGTTTAAGGAAGGTCTTATAAGGAAGTTTGCAGAAGGGTATTATGAAGAATGTGAGCTTGCACGTTCATGGAATGAAGAAGCTGAGCAGATAATAAAAAATAATGAGCACCACAATAAAGATACAGGACTTCTTGAAATGGCAATAAGACAGCATAATAAGTATCGTGTAAAAGAAGACCTCACCGAAAGACAGCGTATGTTTTGTGATATACTGCGTGATGCAGATAAGGTTGACATATTTAAGGTAAATGCAGATATTCCTATGGAGATTATATATGATGTAACAACAGAGGAGCTTAAGAATGGAGTTATAACCAAAGAGGTACTTGAGAGCTTTTATAAGAAGGAAACAGTACTTAAAAGTGTAAGAAGGAGTGCAGTTGACCATATAGTAGGGCATATATCACTGCTTTTTGAACTTGTGTATAAAGAAAGTTATAGACAGGCCAAGGAACAAGGTTATGTATATAAACTGCTGGATTTTAAGTCTGATGTACCTGAGGTTAATGCAGAATTTGACGATATGAGGAAATATGTAGACGAGTTCCTTATGGAAATATAAAGCTGTATAAATCTGAAATTAAGCGGTATAAGCATACAACAGATTAATAATAGGAGGTTGTGTTGTATGGGATTGTAATAAAGATTGAAGAATATGCTTGTCATTATACCGCTTGTTTACTATAATAAATGTATATATGAGTTGTAGATGTGTTATATATACTGATATATACTTTGAAAGTAATAGGAGAAAATATAAGACAATAAAAGCAGTAAATTGCTATACAGAAATTGTTATGTAAAATATCCAATTAATATATGTGTGTTATATGTATATATTATATATGCGTATGCTATATATGTATATGTTATATATATGTATATTATGATACCAGGGGCAAAAGGTCTAAACCCACATGAGCTCGCTCATAGGTGGGTGAAAGACCTTGTGACCCACTCCCTGATATGAGTATAAAAGTGGGATGATAATCCCACGATATGCGAATATTGGGGAGAATTGTGGGAGTGCGTAGCACGGAACAATTCGTAGGTATCAAAGTCGGGGGCTTTTGACCCCGACATCATAATATGCCAGTATATTAATAAAGTTAGTTATAACACAGGTTATAAAGTCAGCATTATCAATGTGCTGGCTTTTTTTATGTAAAAGATGTATACTATATCTTATAATATGCTATGGAGGTATATAGTGAAGGACGTAAGAGTTATCGAGGTGAAAAAAAGTGTTTTTGAAAGCAATGATGAGCGTGCTGCACTTTTAAGAGAAGAACTTAAGAAAAAAGGAGTGTTTTTTTTAAATCTGATGTCATCTCCTGGTTCTGGAAAGACTACCACTTTAACAAAAACTATAGAGCTGTTAAAGGAGGATATAAGGATAGGCGTCATGGAAGCAGATATTGACTCGGATGTTGATGCGAAGACTATTGCAGATACAGGTGCCAAAGCTATACAGCTTCATACTGGTGGAATGTGTCATCTTGATGCGGATATGGCAAGACAGGGAATAGAAGAGCTTGATATAAGTGATGTTGATCTTGTTATATTAGAAAACGTGGGAAATCTTGTATGCCCGGCGGAATTTGATACAGGAGCGGTAAAGAATGTCATGATACTTTCAGTACCAGAAGGTTATGATAAACCACTTAAGTATCCACTTATGTTCTCAGTATGTGATGTTGTTCTTATTAACAAGATTGATGTTATGTCTTATTTTGATTTTGATATTGATAAGTGTAAAGAATATATAGCAATGAGAAATCCAAAGGCGGAGGTTATTCCTATATCTGCTAAAACAGGCGAAGGCATGAAGGAATGGATTGAATGGCTAAAGAAACATGTAGCTGAGTGGAAACAATAATAGAAGTATATTAGGAGGAAAGGATATTTATGAGTAAAGAAGAATTTAAAAATCCTCATCCGGAACTTCCGGTAAGAGAGCCAGTTTTAAGACTTGGCAAAATGATAACTGACAGAGTGCCTATAAAGTTAGGCTTTGAAAAACTGACAGCAGATAGTCCGGAATATTGGGGACTTGCACCTATATGTACAGATGAGCAGGCAGAAATAGCCTTAAAGATGGGGGTGCGTAAGCCTAAAACTCTTAAACAGATGGTTAAGATAACAGGCATGGATGAAAAAGAACTTGAAAAGCAGCTTGAACAGATGTCTTTTAATGGGTTGTTAGAGTATAACTGGGAGAATCCTGAACATGAGAAGCAGTATGTACTTCCGATGTTTGTACCCGGAAGTGCAGAGTTTACCAATATGAATTCAACAGTGCTTGAAGAACATCCTGAGATGGGAAGATTCTTTGAACGTATGAGTCGTCTTCCACTTGAAAAGATAACTCCTATGGTGCCACCAGGAGGAGCAGGTATAGGCATGCATGTTATACCAGTTGAGAAAGCTATTGATATGAATAACCAGGCTGTTTCGCTGGAAAAGATATCCTACTGGTTAGACAAGTATGATGGAAAATATGCGGCAAGTCCATGTTCATGCCGTAAGTCAAGAAAAACATATGATGAGGGATGTGCTGATGATCCTGCAGACTGGTGTATAGCAGTAGGTGATATGGCAGATTATGTTGTTGAAACAGGTAAGGGTGGAAGATACATCACTAAGGAAGAAGCACTTGAGATATTTAAGAAGGCAGAGGATAATGGTTTTGTTCATCAGATTACCAACATAGATGGACAGGATAAAATATTTGCCATATGCAACTGTAATGTTAACGTATGTTATGCACTTAGAACATCACAACTATTTAACACGCCTAATATGTCACGTTCGGCATATGTGGCAGAGGTTACAAAGGAAAACTGTGTTGCCTGTGGAAGGTGTGTAGAGTATTGTCCTGCTGGTGCAGTGAAGCTTGGACAGAAGTTATGTACTAAAGCAGGAGAAGAAGTAAAGTATCCTAAGATGCCGCTTCCATCAGAACAGAAATGGGGACCACATATGTGGTCTGAGGACTACAGGGATAAGAACAGGATTAACTGTTATGATACAGGTACAGCACCTTGTAAAACAGCCTGTCCAGCACATATAGCAGTCCAGGGCTATCTTAAGATGGCTGCACAGGGCAGGTTTATGGATGCACTTGCGCTTATCAAGAAAGAAAATCCGTTTCCTGCAGTATGTGGACATGTATGTAACAGAAGATGTGAAGATGCGTGTACAAGAGGAACTATAGATGAGGCTATTGCTATAGATGAAGTTAAGAAATTCATAGCTATGCAGGATCTTAAGGCGGATACACGTTATATACCTAAGAAAGTTGTGCCATCAACAAAGGGCAGCTTTGATGAAAAAGTTGCTATAATTGGAGGTGGACCGGCAGGACTTTCATGTGCATTCTATCTTGCAGAAAAAGGTTATAAGCCAACAGTTTTTGAGAAAAATGAAAAAGCAGGTGGTATGCTTGTGTATGGTATTCCATCATTTAAGCTTGAAAAGGATGTTGTAGAAGCAGAGATAGACGTTATACATAAGATGGGCGTTGATATTAAAACAGGTGTTGAAGTCGGTAAGGATATTACAATAGACGAGTTAAAGAAGCAGGGCTATAAGGCTTTCTATATAGCTATTGGATGTCAGGGTTCAAGAAAGGCTGGAATACCAGGAGAAGATGCCGATGGTGTTGTATCTGCTGTTGATTTCTTAAAGCAGGCTGGTTATACTCACGAATATCCACTTGAAGGTGATGTTGTTGTAATCGGTGGTGGTAATGTTGCTATTGATGTTGCAAGAACAAGTACAAGAGTTGGTGATTATAATGTATCTATGTTCTGTCTTGAAGATAGAAAAGGTATGCCGGCATCAGAGGAAGAAGTGGAAGAAGCACTCGAAGAAGGCGTTAAGCTTGACTGTGGCTGGGGACCTAAAGAAATACTCACAGAAGATGGACATGTAACAGGAATAGTCCTTAAGAGATGTATATCTGTAAAAGATGCGGATGGAAGGTTTAATCCACAGTATGATGAGAATGATTTAAAAACAATAAACTGTCGTCATGTATTCTTAAGTATAGGCCAGTCTACTATATGGGGAGAGCTTCTTAAAGGTACTAAGGTTCAGGTTGATGGAGTGAGAGTGAAAGCAGATAAGCTTACATACCAGACAACAGATCCAGATATATTTATCGGTGGTGATGTGTATACAGGACCAAGATTTGCCATAGATGCTATTGCGGCAGGTAAGGAAGCAGCGATATCTATTCACAGATACGTGCAGCCACATAGTTCGCTTACTATAGGACGTAACAGAAGAGAGTTCATAGAGCTTGATAAGAATAATATCAGCATAGAAAGCTATGATAACAGCAGCAGACAGGTTCCAGGAACAGATACTTCGTTTAACCACAAGAAGTCGTTTAAGGATGCAAAGCTTACATTCACAGAAGAACAGGTTAAGAAAGAAACAGCAAGATGTCTTGGCTGTGGAGCCTCAGTGGTAGATCCTAACAAGTGTATCGGATGTGGTATATGTACTACAAAGTGCGAATTCGATGCCATACACCTTAACAGAGAACTTCCAGAATGCAGTACTATGAGAAAGAGTGAAGATAAGCTTAAGTATATTCTTCCTTATGGAGCTAAGCAGGCTATAAAGATTAAGTTTAAGAAGAAATAAACAACCTTATAGCTGGATAACAGATAATGATAATTAGTAATAATTATATTAAGCTATAGTAATAATGACATAAGGATAATTTCCTATGTAGATAAGAACAACTGCAATATAATCAGGCTGTACAGCCTTTGCGGCTTTTGGCAGCGATTGTATTGTGGTTGTTCTATTTCTATCCTATAGTGTATTATGGTATAGATAGAAAAATCACAGAGAAAGGAGCAATCACCTCAATGCACGAATTAGGCGTAGTATTTCACATAATAGACGATTTAAAAGAAGTAGCCGCGAATAATGAAATATCCGAGATAACTAAAGTTGTATTAGAACTTGGCGAAGTATCCACCGTAATAGACTCATACCTTACAG
>OHBP01000958.1_pt1 | contig 12812 bp, 10 predicted proteins | sample 1577471 | NCBI WGS metagenome assembly OHBP01 (sample SAMEA3879503, study PRJEB24766) | human gut metagenome | biome: human-associated habitat; feature: feces | place: USA | collected 1985/1987
CCGGCCACGTAGCCAGGACGAGATTTCGAGAGCGGCGGCCAGTGAGTTTTGCATACCGTCCGCCAGTAAGATTGCAGGGCGGGGCAGAGACTCGAAGTGCTGGATAACCAACCGTTCTACACCGCCGGTAGCAATGAAAAGCAGGCTGAAATCGTCTTTAGTGAGTTTGTTTATGTTTTGATATTCTACAATATTTACAGTGAAATATTTCTCCAGTTCGTTTAATATAAGTTCGTGTGAGCCGAGAATAGATGCTTGTTTATGCAGCAACGATGCAAATGTTATCAGGTTTAATACCATGGCATTGTATATGATTTACGATTTGACACTCAAAGGTACAATTTCTTTTGAATTCATCACTATCTTTTAAGTCATAGCTAGTGTTTTTAAACTTTTTTGCCAATGCTTTCCCGTCATTTCAAATAAAGTGTTACTTTTGCACCTTCGATTGCATATATATGAAAGTGTATCGTTAATATTTATTTGTCAAATTGTAAAAACTTAGACATGCCAGCAATATCTATTCGCGGAACGGAGATGCCCGCGTCTCCTATCAGAAAACTGGCTCCTCTGGCTGACGCAGCCAAGCAAAGGGGAGTGCATGTATTCCACCTGAACATCGGACAACCCGATTTGCCCACGCCGCAAGTCGCGATTGATGCGATACGCAATATCGACCGGAAAGTTCTGGAATATAGTCCCAGTGCAGGATATCGCAGTTACCGTGAGAAGCTGGTGGGCTATTATGATAAGTTCAACATCAAACTGACGGCAGATGATATCATCATTACGTCCGGTGGTTCGGAGGCGGTATTGTTCTCCTTCCTGGCGTGCCTCAATCCGGGTGACGAGATTATTGTTCCCGAACCGGCTTACGCTAACTATATGGCGTTTGCCATCTCTGCCGGTGCTAAGATACGCACCATTGCCACTACCATAGAAGAAGGTTTTTCGCTTCCTAAAGTAGAAAAGTTTGAAGAGCTGATTAACGAGCGCACCCGGGCTATCCTGATCTGTAATCCTAATAATCCGACAGGTTATCTTTATACCCGTCGCGAAATGAACCAGATACGTGACCTTGTGAAGAAGTACGATTTGTTCCTCTTTTCCGATGAAGTGTATCGTGAGTTTATTTATACGGGTTCTCCTTATATCTCTGCCTGCCATCTGGAGGGCATTGAGAACAATGTGGTGCTGATTGATTCCGTGTCCAAGCGCTATTCGGAGTGCGGCATCCGCATCGGTGCCCTGATAACGAAGAACAAGGAAATCCGGGATGCTGTCATGAAGTTCTGCCAGGCGCGTCTCAGTCCTCCGTTGATAGGCCAGATTGCCGCAGAAGCATCGCTGGATGCCGATGAGGATTATCTGCGCGACACATACGATGAATATGTAGAACGCCGTAAATGCTTGATTGACGGATTGAACCGTATACCGGGCGTATATTCGCCCATCCCGATGGGAGCATTCTATACGGTGGCAAAGCTTCCGGTAGATGATTCGGACAAGTTCTGTGCCTGGTGTCTGTCGGAGTTCGAATACGAGGGACAGACGGTATTCATGGCGCCTGCGTCCGGATTCTATACTACGCCGGGTTCCGGTCGCAACGAAGTGCGTATCGCATACGTACTGAAGAAAGACGACTTGAACCGCGCCTTGTTTGTATTGCAAAAAGCATTGGAAGCCTATCCAGGACGAACCGAATAAAATGAAATAATTCATTAGGCGCGGATTACGCGGATTACACGGAAAACTTAAGATAAAGACGTTTGTTTCAAATCTTCCGTGTAATCTGCGCCTAAAAAATAATGACCCATGAACTTATCTCGCTTTATAGCGTTGCGCATTTATCGCAACTCGGAGCCGGGCAAGCAAGTTTCCCGTCCGGCTGTCCTTATTGCCATGGTGGGTATTGCTCTCGGACTGGCGGTGATGATTATTGCCGTGTCCGTCATTGTTGGCTTCAAGAGCGAGGTAAGGGATAAAATCGTGGGTTTCGGTGCCCATATCCAGATAGGCAACCTGGATGCTGCACGCTCTTATGAGACGCGCCCGGTGGTGGTGGGCGACAGCATGATGGCTGCGCTTTCCGATTATCCCGAAGTGAAGCATGTACAACGCTACTCCACCAAGCCGGGGATGATAAAGACCGCCGATGCCTTTCAGGGAATGGTGCTGAAAGGTGTGGGGCAGGAGTATGACAGCACCTTTTTCCACCGCCATCTGCTGGAGGGGGAGTTTCCGCAATTCAGCGATTCCGCTTCGTCCAACCGCGTAGTCATCTCAAAGTCTCTTGCCAACAAGCTGCAATTGAAACTCGGTGACAAGATAGACACCTACTTCATCCAGGACGATGTGCGTGCTCGCCGCCTGAAGATTGTAGGTATCTACCAAACCAACTTCTCCGAATACGACAACCTATTCCTGCTTACCGACCTCTATTTGGTGAATCGCCTGAACAACTGGGAGCCGGACCAGGTGAGCGGTGTGGAGCTGGAAATACGCGATTATGACAAGCTGGAAGAAACCACCTATGAGATAGCTGTCGATACGGACGAGAATCCCGACCGCTATGGTGCCGAGTATTGCGTCCGCAATGTAGAGCAGCTCAATCCCCAAATCTTTGCCTGGCTGGGCATCTTGGATGTCAACATCTGGGTCATTCTCATTCTGATGATTGGAGTGGCGGGGTTCACCATGGTATCCGGCCTGCTGATTATCATCATAGAGCGTACCTCCATGATAGGCGTGCTGAAGTCTTTGGGAGCCAATAACCTTACCATCCGTAAAGTCTTCCTTTGGTTTTTGGTCTTCCTCATTGGGAAAGGCATGCTTTGGGGGAACATAATCGGCCTTGCGTTCTATTTCGTGCAGCGCTGGTCCGGCTTGTTCAAGCTCGACCCTGAAACCTATTACATGGCTACTGTTCCGGTATCTTTCAATATCTGGCTGTTCCTGCTGCTGAATGCCGGCACATTGCTGGCTTCGGTCCTGATGTTGCTGGGCCCATCATTCCTGATTACACGCATCCATCCGGCAACTTCCATCCGTTACGAATAAGAGAATCACTTTCTCAGAAAATCGCTTTTCTTGCGGAACAGACAGTACCATTTCCAACGTAAAGACTGTATCGGCTGCAATAAGTCGAAAGCCGGTAGTGTGAAGTAATATCTACGTTGTTCTTCCAGGTCGCGGGCGGTCTTGTTGACAATGACGGCCTGCAGGGTGAAACGGAACAGGAACAAAAGACAAGCGACGCCTGCTGCCAGCCAGTGGAAGTGCAGAATGCCGATGACCATCGCGGCTATCCAGGATGCGTGGAATACCAGGCGGGTCAGGGTCTCAAAACCGGCCAGCCAGCGTTGCATTCCATGATACAGCCGTGCTGTGGAGGCGTAGCCTATTTTCTCTTCTTTCCAGTCCTTGGTACGCAGAAGCGGCTGCATGCGCACAATGGCATTGGCATCCGTTTCTACCCGCGTGTTCTCCGGGGTAGCCACGTGGTTGATGAACAAATCGTCGTCTCCCCGTTGCAGGTTGAGGTGTGCGGAGAATCCTTTCTGTTGGTAGAAGAGTTCCTTCCGGTAGGCCAGGTTACGCCCGATGCCCATGTAGGGGCTGCCTGCCAGGGCAAATCCCAGATAGCGCATGGAAGTGAACAGATTGTCGAATGCCGCCCGTTTGTGCAGCCAGCCTTTGCCGCGTTCGTAGCCGCTGTATCCCAGCACCACTTGGGTACGTGATGTGAAGTTGCGTGCCATCAGTCGCAGCCATTGGTTGCTTTGGGGCATGCAGTTGGCATTGGTAAACACCAGCCATTCATATTTGCTGGCCTTGATTCCAAGCGTCACGGCCAGCTTCTTGCGGCTGATGTAACGGGAGGAATCGGGTACGAAGCTGTGGTAGAGATGGGGATATTTCTCCTCGAGGATGGTCAGGTAATCCTCGCTCTCATCAGTGTTGCCGTCGTTAATGACGATGACTTCAAATAGGGGATAGTCCTGCTCCAGCACGGCGCCCAGGTTGCGGCGCAGATTCTCGGATTCCTCGCGGGCGCAGATAATGACGGATATGGGGGGCAGTTCCTGGGTGAAGTGCGTGTCTCCCTGCTTCACGGCACGGCTGCGCGCATGAATACGGTTGTAGAGACAGAGGTAGTAGATAATTTGAATAAGGAACAGACCACCCGCCGTAGCGAGTACGATAATTTCAGTTGAATCTAATGTAAATGCTTCCATGTGCAGTAGGACGTTTATGTGCTGCAAATTTACACAATTTCCGGCACTACCTCAAACTTTGTTCCGGGAAAGTGCTTGGACAAATACTGCTTGATGTATTTCATCGTGTCTTCCTGGATAGTCTTGTCCTCTACCGTGGGATAGAGGTTGTAGAGTACCGTATCGAGCGCGATGTCCCGGTTCTTGATGGCTTCGAAGCTCAGCAGGGTGTGGTTGATGCTGCCCAGCTTTCCGGAGGTGACAAAGATAAGCGGGTACTGCTTCTCCGCAATGTAGTCTATCGTCAGGAAATCTTCGGTAAGGGGAACCATCAGACCGCCGGCGCCTTCTACGAGCACGGTATCATAGCGATGGGAAAGTTCCCTGGTGGCACGCTCTATTTTTCCGAAGTCTATCGGGCGCTTGTCTATGCGGGCGGCGAGGTGGGGAGAGCAGGGATAGGAGAATATCTCGGGCATGGTCAGCCCCTCTTTGTCTTCCGGCAGGTAGCCGGTTCCGGTGAGGCGGCGGTGCAGGTCGATGTCCTCGGAATGACCGGTGTTGCCGGTCTGGATGAATTTTTGGGTGATGACGCGCAGGCCGCGTTGCATAAGCTCACGGGCGTACCAGGCGGTGCAATAGCTTTTTCCGGCATCTGTATCAATGCCGCTGATGAAGTAGATGTTTTTTGTTTCCATTATTTTGTTTTTTTTCGTGCGATGATATAAATAGGGTGATAGGTCAGGCTTACGTTGCCTGCGGCATCACTGAACCGGGTTGTGTATTCTTTGCAGAAGGATTGCAGGCGACTACGCGTCCACATCCTTTTTTCCGTACCCGTGACTCCGGTTTGCTTCAGATGCTTCAGCACTGCCTGGGGAGTGGGGAAGGGCAAGGATATCACCTCTTCTTCGGCATGAAGAATATCGAAACCGGGAGACAGCAGGGCTTGCAGCTCCTCAACGGAGAGATAGTCCAGCCCGTGCCCAGTCAGTTGGCGTATTTCGTGCATGTTTGTGGCGCCGAAGGTGCTGAAGGCAAGCAGGCCGTCTGCCACCAGTGCTTGGTGGCAGCGGGTGAAGAAAGCACCTGGGTCGTTGAACCATTGCAGGGTGGAGCACGAGGTTATCAGGTCGGTTTCTCCGGGGAAGTCGATGGCTTCGGCATCACCGGGGACGAACTGCACGGTAGTGCCGTCGCAAAGTTCCTTGACGCACTCCTCCATTTCCCGGCACAAGTCGTTCAGCAGCAGAGCTTCCGGTTGCAAGGTGTGGAGGAGGATACGTGAGTAGCTTCCCGTTCCGCAGCCAAACTCTACGACACGGCGGAAACGTGTGTATGGTTCCTTTATGAGCTGCATCATCTTCTCGGCGACTTGTTGCTGCACGCGGGCCTCCCGGGTATAGGTATTCCGGGCTTTGGCAAAGCGGGCGGCTATCAGTTGTTTGTCCATCGGGTTCAGTGGCTTGTCCATAGGTCTTGCAGGTAATGTCTGAATAACTCTTCCTGGTAGTGGGCATCCTCCGTTTGCAGTACGGGGGTGCCGAGTATTTCCCAGGCTTGCAGCTGGTTGGCTGGTGGAATGATGCGGTCGTTGCCTCCCGTTACTGCCTGCTGCCAATGGAAGGTGGCAGCAGGCAGTGTGTCTCTCAACTCTTCCAGCGGACGGCGGGGGGTGATTTCCAGGAAAGCTTTGAAGGCTGCTCCGTTGGCGCACATGCGGCGGAGGAATTTGTGCAGTGAAGCCCCAGTCAGTCCGTCCAATGTCCCGTGGTAGATGGCGGGTGGAATGCCCATATGCTGGTCTATGGGGTAGGGCGTTCCGTTGATGGCGATGCTGTTTGCCATATGGATACCTTCGCCGGACGTACCTGGCGATGAGAGCTGTGGCACGGTCTGCGAAGCCGCCCATACCCCCATAGACCAGCCGATGAGGTTGATTTCGCGGTATTCTTCCAGTCCGGAGGCGTCAAAATCCAGTGTGCGGTAGTCATAGCACACCATGAAGTCGCTGGCTACCGGACGATACATTTTGAAAGGCGTCTCATCGGCTCCCCAGCCGGCAAAGAACAGCAATAGCCGGGGATGATGCTCGTGTATAATGTAACTTTGTTTCATCTGTTTTTAGAATCGTATAGCGTTAGTATTCCTCTCTTCCTTTAGGGGAATAAGGGGTATAAGTTCTCCAATCTCATCTTCCCGTATGTCTGCCGTCAGCGAGAAGCGGATGCGTGATGTCCCTTCGGGCACCGTGGGCGGGCGTACCGGCAGTGCATAAAAGCCATGCCTCTGCAGCAGCTCTGCGCACAGCACGGTGTCGGCACTGGGGCCAATAATCAGTGGGACGATATGGCTTGCGCTGGGGCATCCGTACCCCTTGGCTTGTAATGCTTCGCGCAGTGTCCGACTGATTCTTGCCAGATGCTCGCGGTGGTCCTGCATTCCGGCAAGTTTCCGTACGATAAACAGTGTCCAGGCAATACTTGTCGGAGGCAATGCCGTGGTGAAGATAAGGGTTCGCATCCGGTTGACGAGATACTCGCGTATCGTCCGGCAGCAGGCGATGTATGCACCGGCAGACGCAGCCGCCTTGCCGAAGGTGCCCACGAGGAAATCTATATCCCGGATACATCCGGTTTCTTCGGCGCAGCCCAGGCCGCGCAGTCCCCTTACGCCGAATGCATGGGCTTCGTCCACATAGAGCAGTACGTTGGAGTATCTTTTTTTCAAACGCACCAATGCCGTGAGGTCGGCTTGGTCACCGTCCATGCTGAAGATGCTTTCTGTGACGATAATCAATTGCCGGAATGTTGCATGGTGTTGTTCCAGCAGGCGTTCCAGTTGCACCAGGTCGTTGTGGCGGAAGCGGATGCAGCGTGCGGTGGATAGGCGGATGCCGTCGATGATGCTGGCATGCACCAGCTTGTCTGCCAGTAATAAGGTCTGTTTATCGGTTAAGGCCGGGAGGATTCCGGTGTTGGCATGATAGCCGCTATTGAGCACCAGTGCTGTCTCTGTGCCGAAAAGTGTGGCGAGTTCCGTCTCCAGTTCTTCGTAAATCCCGAAGTTCCCCGTCAGCAGGCGGGAGGAGGAGGAAGTCGGCAGGAAGGTGTCCGGTGTCAGTGTCTGCAGGAATTCTTCCTTTAGCTGGCGGTCGGCAGCCAGGCCCAGGTAGTCGTTGGACGAAAGGTTCAGCATATGCCGGCCATCGGCTATAACCGTGCGTCCCTCGTGTGTCAGTTGCGGCAGGCGGCGCAGGTTGCTGTGTTCTTTCAATGTTTGCAGCTCTTGCTGCATATATTCTATTGCATTCATAATTCTTTTAAAATGTGCCAATGTGGTTTTAATGTGCTAATGTGCCAATGTGCTAATATGCCAATGACCTGCGGCGTGATAGCGCAGCGTAAACATTGCGCAGCCAATTGGCACATTAGCATATTAGCACATTCTTATAATTTTCATCAACCCTCCCGTCAGCTTCCTCAACTGTTCCGGCTCTATAATGAACGGAGGCATCAGGTATACCAATCTTCCGAACGGGCGTACCCAGATTCCCTCCTCAACGAAGCGTTTTTGCATCCACGCCATGTCTACGGGCTTTTTTGTCTCAATCACCCCGATGGCTCCCAGCACACGTACATCCGTCACTTGCGGTAATCGGCGTGCCGGTTCAAGCTCTTCTTGCAGTTGCCGGCTGATGCGAGTCACCTTGCCTTGCCAGTCGTATTCGGGCGAGGTCAGCAGCTTCACCGAAGCGCACGCTACGGCGCATGCCAGTGGATTCCCCATAAAGGTGGGTCCGTGCATAAACACCTCCGGTGTATGGTTGGAGATGGTATCCGCCACTTCATTCGTCGTCAGTACGGCAGACAGCGTCATGTATCCGCCCGTTATGGCCTTTCCTATGCACATGATGTCCGGTTCTACACCCGCGTGCTCCCAGGCAAAGAGTTTTCCCGTCCGTCCGAAGCCCGTGGCTATCTCATCGAATATCAGCAGCAGGCCATGTTCCTTGCATATCTGTGCCGCTTCGCGCAGGTACTGGGGGTGGTAGAACCACATGCCGCCAGCGCCCTGCACCACAGGTTCGAGGATAAGCGCTGCCAGTTCCTCGTGATGCTCCTCTACCAGTTTCCGCAGTTCCACCGTATCCCGTTCATCCCATTCGCCGTGGAAGCGCGAGCGCGGCTGCGGCACGAAATAGCGCACCGGCAATGATGCCCCGAACAGCGAATGCATGCCCGTCACCGGGTCGCAGACAGACATGGCATTCCATGTATCCCCGTGATAGCCCGAACGGATAGTCACAAAATTGTTCTTCTTCGCCTTTCCCTTGCCATACCAGTACTGCACGGCCATTTTCAAGGCCACCTCTACTGCCACCGAGCCCGAGTCGGCATAGAATATCTTCTGCATGGACGGCGGGACAAGCGGTAGCAGCAACTGGCCCAGTTCAATGGCAGGGTCGTGTGTCAGCCCTCCGAACATCACATGCGACATCTTGCCCAGCTGTTTCTCTGCCGCCCGGTTCAGTGTAGGGTGGTTGTACCCGTGGACGGCGCACCACCACGACGACATTCCCTCTACGAGTGTTTCTCCGCTTTCCAGGGTGATGGTGGCGCCTTCGGCATGCTTCACCTTGTACACCGGTAGCGGGTTGGTGGTGGAGGTATAGGGGTGCCATAGGTGCTCTCTGTCGAACTGCGAGCCGCAGAACCGGTATCCGGCATCTTCTATCAGTACCTTGTCTTCTGACACTTTCGAGCCGAGCGTTGTCAGCAGGTCGCCCACGATGGCGGAGTTGCCGATGTGTAGCGCTTGCTTTACGGCCTCCTTGCTCAGTTGCGAGCGTCCTCCGGCAAAGCGGAGGAAAGCTGTCGGGTTGATGAAGCGGAAGAGGGCGATGGTGGTCAGTATTTCCTCCTCGCTGAGTGGTGCCTGCCGTTCCAGCGGTGTGCCGGGGATGGGGCTCAGGAGGTTGATGGGGATGGACTGTACTTCCAGCTCGCGCAGTGTGAAGGCGAATTCGATGCGTTGCTCCATGCTCTCGCCCATGCCGATGATGCCGCCGCTGCAGATGTCCATGCCTACATTGCGGGCGGCTTGCAGGGTGCGCAGCTTCTCTTCCTGCGTGTGCGTGCTGCACAGTTGGGGAAAGTAGGAGGGGGCTGTCTCCAGGTTGCAGTGATAGCGGGTGATGCCTGCGTCGTGCAGTGCCCGCATTTCGTCTTCGTTGAGCAGTCCCAGTGATGCGCACAACTGGATGGACGAGTGCCGGCGCATGTGCCGGGCGGCTTCGCACAGTTTCTCCATGTTTCTGGAGGAGGGCTTCCGTCCACTGGTCACCAGCGAGAAACGTGCCACGCCCTGGGCTTCATTATGCAGGGCATGCCGCAGGCATTCTTCTTTGTCCACCAGGTCGTACACGTCTGCCTGGGTTTTGTAGTGCGACGACTGTGCACACCACTTGCAGTTTTCCGGGCATCGTCCGGACTTGGCATTAATGATGGAGCACATGTCGAACTCCTCCGAGGCTCGGGCCCGGGTTATCTCGTGGGCAGCTTCGTATAGCGCTTCCTTGTCGGGTTGCACAGCCAGCCATTCGGCTTCTTCCTTACTGATGTGGCTGCCGCGCAGCACTTGTTCCTTTAATTTCTGTAGGGTCATATCTTTCTTGGGTTATGTTCATGGATAAAGACAGAGGTACGGATTGCCGGGGCGGTGCAGCTCGTCATTCTGCTGCATGGCTTCCGGTAATCCGTACCTCTTGTTCTCTTTTGTTTCAGGCTATATGTGTCTTGTCCGCCCGTATTCCCGCAGGGGCGGATGACTTGTGTTTCAAAAAGAATGTGCCGGTTCGTTCCCAGCTCCGTGAGGATACTTGTCAGGGCGCTGCTGCTACCCAGCGGAATGCCGGTGTCGGTTTCTCTTCCTTCCGTTTCTCCTTTCCAGGCACTCTCTTCCCCGCATCCGGCATGTCCGGCGGTTCCCGCAGCCTTCTGTTTGGACAGAGAGCTGTCTGCCACGCTTTTGCGCAGGCAACCGATAGTGACACACCGTCCTATGCTGGCAAATGCAGCGTAGGCTTTTCTGCTCCAGCGGCGGAAGCGGATGGTAGGTGCGGCGGGTGATGTATTCCTCATGTTTTTTTCAGCCTGATGCGGTTTTGTTTCCTTTTAGCGGATGCAAATGTAGAAAAAATAATTTCATAACGGTAATGGTCATGCATGAAAAAGCCGCGCAAATGCAACTATTGCGCGGCTCTTCTTTAAGGAATGTCGTAGGATTTCACTCTTTGGACGACTGGTAGTAGAGATACCAGTCATTATTGGTGGCACCATTGGACTCTACCCATTTGGCGAAATCGGGATACTCCAGGTCGATGCGTACGGTTTCCTTTGCCGGAGTGAACCGGATGGGGCCTTCCGTGCCGGTTGTGGCCGGCAGCATGATGGCGAATGGATATTTGCCGTCCTTGTTGATGTAGTAGGCATCGTCTTCGGCTCCGATTTGCTTTGCGTTGGCTTTACCGGTCGCTTTCTTCTTGGGCAGATGCACTTCTGTCCGGTTGTCGGCTCCGGCTGTATACTGGGCAATGATGAACGGGTTCAAGTCGCTCTCCAGATTCTTCTTAGGCAATGTGTTGTCTGCAAATGTACGGGTTACGGTAAATTCGTTGCCCTGCACAGACTTTGCATCGGGGAATAGGATGACAGAAGAGGTCTCTGTTTCATCGACTGCTCCGGCAGGCAGTTCTATGCTGCCTCGCTGGCTGGCCACATATTGCACGGCAAATGCGTTGGAGTATGTGGCGGCACCACTTTGCTGTACGGGTACAAAGGTGTCTTCCACCTTCAGCACATAATTGTTGCTGTTGAATGAAATGGCCCGTTTGTGTTCGATAATCACGTCGTTCAAGTCATAGTCACCGCCATTGGGCCAGATGTCTTCGTAGGCATACGTGCGGTAGGTTGTTTCGGAGCTCGTCACCGTAGGCTCTTCCGGGTCTATGACCGGACGGTCCGGGTCTTGAATGGCTTCATTGGGGTTGGCATCGATACAGAACAGTATGTCTTCGTAGCTGGTATCATCGCCATCTTCTACTCCGTAGACTACCGTGCCGTTGCTGGTGGAGAGGGAGATAAAGCGAGCTTGTTGGCCTGCATATATCTTGTTCCATTCTTTATTGGAATATATATAATTTATAGAGTAGTCGATACCTTTATTGGGGGTATATCCATTGGGGATGATGAAATATCCTATGGTATATCCTGCCGGGAATTTGGTGGAGACATTACCGTTTTCGTCCTGATACAGAAGTTGTATTTTTGTATTCCTCTCTATAGGAGCGGCAGATTGGGAATACTTGTTACTACCTCGTCCGGTATATGGGTCGTCTCCTGCAATGGATGCATTAGGGATGATAATGAATTTGTCTACCTTGTCAGGGCTGTTGGGAACGTCATTGGTCTTGTAGTAATAATAGCCGATGGAAGTCAGGTAACCGGCACGTTCGGTCAGGAAGGTCAGATACAGTTCTGCATCGGTAATCGTTACGTGTTGTCCCTGGTTGTTGATATATGCTTGGGCAATGGTGGTGTTCACATGCTTTGTATCGCTCACCAAAGCTCTGTTGTCCAGATTGCTGGGTTTGCTGTCATAACCTTTCCACAGTGTGTGTTGTAACTGCTTTAAAGTTCCGTCATTGAAATTTCCCGTAGTTACAATGTCATTATTATCAATAATCTCACCGTGAGATTGTCCCCATCCAACGATGGAGTATACCCGTTCCTTCCTATCCTTTAGGTCGATAGTCAGGTTGGATTTTGCACGTGTCATGGCAGTTGAGCGGGTGTTGGCATTATTTTCGGTCATATCTACCACCACTTTGCCGTTTTCCACATCCGCTTCCACATACATGGGGGCTCCCCAGCTTTGTGAGATGATATATACCTTTTCTGTCGCTTTGGGCAGTTCTACGTTGCCGGTGAAGCGTCCGTCTGCATCTGCAAAGATTTTAAAAACCGCTTCGCCGTTGATGGAGTAGAGGTTGTTTGTCTGATAGGTGATGGGGTCTTCTGTAAACACCTCTATTAATGCGCCTCCTGCGATTTTTCCATAATTCACGTCAAAAGCTACCTGGGCTGTTGTTGCAAAGTCAAAGTATTCGCTCTCCGGCTTTAGTTCTGTTTTTCCACGTTCGGGATTGTATAGGTCTTTTTCGGTACATCCCGTGAATATGCTGCAGGCAATTGCTGAAATGAGGGTTGCAGCACTAACTTTCGTCATAAGTCTAACTTTCATATTTTTATTGTTGTAGATTGCTTGCTTGTTTGTCTTATGAACGCTGTCTATATCACAACCGCCACCCACTTCACAGACGAGTTGTAGATACTACATTTTCTCGAGCGCTTTTTTCATGTTGCAAATATAAACATAGTATTTATAATCTACAACTTTTGGGGTTTAAAAACACTTTTGGTGGGTTAAAAAGTTGTATAAAGTGAATTGATACTAATTGGATGAATCGAATGGTGCGGGCATAAAAAAAGGCTATCTATCCCAGACAGCCAATCTTTTGTTAACCTTAAATCT
>OHBP01000967.1_pt1 | contig 12660 bp, 10 predicted proteins | sample 1577471 | NCBI WGS metagenome assembly OHBP01 (sample SAMEA3879503, study PRJEB24766) | human gut metagenome | biome: human-associated habitat; feature: feces | place: USA | collected 1985/1987
ATAGTAGAAAAAAATGAAAGTATTTGGTATAATAGTAAATGTAATTAGAAAATGTAGTTAAAGATACATACAAATTAAATATAAACATTAAAGGAAGGAATAAACTTATGTTATCAGTTGAAAAAGATAAAATTGTATCAGATTTTTTGCAAGGATTTAGTAATAAGAACATGATTTTATATATTGGAACATCAGTAAGTAATAATGAATTAAACATTATTTCAAAATATCCATGGGCAGGGATTGTGACGTCTAGAAGAGATGAAGAACTAAAAACTTTTTTCGTGAATGAAAATAGAAGAATACATGAATGCGAGACATTTGAAGAAATACCACCAAGAGTTTTTAGCAAAGAAACTCTTAATTTGATTCGATTATATGGTGTGAACAGACAAAATCTGGAGGATGAAGATTCAGAAATATATGAAGCACGTTTGAAATCAAACGCGAATAAAATATGGAGCTATATTGTATCGAAGATGGATGTATCAACAAATATGTGTGTAATTGGATATGATGCCGGAAAAACACAAGAATATCCTAGACTTGAGTTGATTATTAGTTTGGATCAGATTCGTGGAGGGATTATTAGCTTCTTTGGAATAAACGATAATTCGGAATCTATCAAAAAATTAAAAAAGAATGTTATTGACAGAGGGCATGTTTGGTGTACAGATAATCTAGGTGAATTATTAAAAGATGATGTTGATATAAATTCAAATGAAAATATAGAAGATAGTAATAATTTTTTTTGGATCGGCGGGAAGAGTGTTTCATTATCAGATAACATAATAATGCCATTATGTGGTTCAGCAACTTTATTGACGGAAAATTTAATATATAAAATACGACCATTTGGAAAAATTCAGCAGTCACGGTGGTATCAAGAATTTCTTTCTAGATCTGCAGAATCCGGTCCGCAGTGGTATGGATATTTAAAAAATTCTGAATTCTATTTAAAAAGAGATTACGAAATACCATTAACTGCTTGGGTGAGGAATGTGCTTCATGGTCAGGAGGCATCTATAGCAGAGTATAAAGAACCTATCGTTTTGGAAGGCCATCCTGGAAGTAGTAAAAGTATTTGTTTATCTGCTTTAGCATTACATGTTTTTGAGGAAAAGCAGTATCCGGTTATTTATATTACGCAAAAAGAATTGAATAATAATGATTATGATGCGTTAGATAGACTGATGTTAACGTTTAGAGATATTTCTGAAGATAATTGTAAAACTCTTATTGTATGGGACGGCTCTACATATAGTAATACAACAAAAACTGCAAGAGAAATGGCGGCATATCTTGCTAATAGAGGAAGAAGATTTGTTTTAGTATGTAGTGCATATAAAACTAATTATGATTCCACTGAGGAAGTACAATGGTATAAATATATGGGAGATAATAGATTTAATAGAAATAGATTAGAAGGAGAAATAAAATATATAAATGGTTGTTTCTATATTCATGCAACAAGAATACTATCTAAAAATGAATTAATAGACTTAAAAAATAAGGTGAAACAGTACTGTCCATCAAGTGCAAAAGATATTCTTGTACGATGGGACAAACTTCGGGAAGAAGAAAATAACAATATTTTTTATTATTTATATAGTTTGATGGTTTTGTTACAACAGCCGCTTGAAAAAAAATTGAGATTAGAGCAAGGAATAGTCTCTAATTATGTACAAAAAAGATTAGATTTATTACAAGAAAAAGAAAGTGAATTAGAAGATTCAGATTTTCTTTCTCCAATGCAAAATGCATTAAAGGATGCAGGAATTGATTTTTCAGATTATGAGATAACGGAGGGAATTACTAATTATGATCTTGAAAGATTTAATACTTGTGTTGCTCTTTTTAGTCGTTTTAAGATTGATGTTCCAGTAGCATTACCATTGTCAGTTTTAATACACAATAACAAAGAATGCATAAATATTTATGGAGAAAAATATAGAGCATTGTTTAATGAATTAACGACAAATATACCTTGGATCATTTATAAAGAAAATGTTGATGGAGAATTTTGTTTTGTATATCGCAGTCAACTTGAAGCGGATATTTTTTTAAGAAAAGCAAGTGTAATTGATATTAGTGAACAAGTTAATATGATATGTGAAATGCTTGAGTATTATTACGAAGATTATAAACGGTATGGAATATTAGACCATTTTTTAAGAAATGTGCTCCAAAGATTACTTAGAATGATTGGACCTAATTCTGAATATATTGAATTTAAAACTCCTGAAAATAGTGAACATAAGGAGTTTGTGTCTCGATTAGATAAGCTGATTGCTAAGATACAATGGCTTAGAAAAGAATGTGGGATGCCCGATGAAGATGCAAGTTTTGCAATTATTGAGGTGACATTTATACGTGAGTATTATTCTACAAAAATACGTCAAATTATGCAAGAAAAAACGCAAGATGAAGATTCGAATACAGTTTTAATTAAATATATTAAATCAATTAGTGATGCGTGTATACTTGCAAACAAAAAAATATATGATTTGCAAATTGTAGATTCTGTTATTGTTCCTAAAAATATGCGTAGCAATTCTATAAATTCTTTATCTGTAGAAATTGCTAGATGTTGTTATATAATTAAGAACACTGTTTTGGAATATTCAGAATTGAAAAATTCACTCAATTCTGACTTGATTAAATTAAATACAACTCAAATATTTGTTATGTCATACAAAGAGATGTATAATTTGTTAAAAAGAGCAATATATAGTGATCCACAAAATGGATATAGTTATAATGCGCTTTTCCAAGCGTTTGAGCAAGAATATAAGGAGGAATTAAAAAGGAAGAATAAGAAAAAATGCTTTCAATTGCTTAGTGAAATTATGCTGATTGTGGACGAAGCGTGCTTATTAGGAGATGAAATATATAATAGAGGGGCGAATAAGGATGAATTGGGCGAACATTTATTAGAAATACGTTCTTATTCGGATAATACTATTGTCACAATTGAACAAATTATAAACAATAGTTGTGAAAGTGAATTTGCTTCGTTATTTGAAGAAATGTTAGCTGAGGGAAATGCGGCTGGAATATGTTATGTGAGTAGGCGTGAATTAGATACAGTACGAAAGTATACAAATGATAATGGTGAAATTGATGAGATGGCAATACCAGTCTATAAAAAAGTAAAAGACTTTTTAAGAACTGAGCGATTTTTTGATGCAGTAAAAAATAATTCTCAGGCTTTATATTTGCTTCTTAAAGTTACTTGGGCAACTTATGTAAATCGTGAATTAAATAAAGGAGAATGTCATTTGACTGATTTGACTGATAGTCAGTGGAGAGAGATACTTGAAATATGTGAACTGTATGAAAATGCGGATAAAATACCACGCCCGATTGTTATACTAATGCATGCACTAGCTATAGTACAGATTAATTGGGATTATGAAGAAGCGGGAAGAATATTAGGTGGTTTGCGCGAAGATATGTTTTTTGGAAAAAGAAGAATGAGTGTTCCGTATGTGGTTTCTGAAAGTGGAAGTGCAAAGTTGTATAATGGAAAGGTTATAAGTGATGAAAATGTAAGAAGTATGCGAGTGAGATTAGATGGTATTCACCGATGGACAGAGAATTCTGCGAGAGGGGTTTTATATCCAAAAAGAAATTTTGGAGGAAACATTAGTTCTTTTCATAAAGGTGATATTATAACGGATTTGGAACTTGGAATAGGGTATATGGGATTTTCTCTTTATACTGAAGAGGAAAGAAAAAAGAAGGAGGCAAGAATTTAATGGATAAAGATAATATCATTTTTTCAACAATTCCAGCAAAGAAAATTAATAAATATGCCGCTGAGAAGATTGCACATTATATTATAATTACTTGTAATTATAATCCTAATACGAATTTTATTAGTTCAGATGCTATATATATATCCGCAATTCAGAATTTATACAAATTCTTAATTGATTCTGGAATTGCAAATAAGTTAACGGATTTATGTCAAATTATGCCGATTGCAAAAAGATTTTCATATAATAAAAGATTAATAGGAATGTTAAGAACTAAAATATGTCATAATAAGAATAAATCTAACGATATAGAAATGATTGAAGAACAGTATGCAAACTGGGTTAGATCTGTAATCAACAAAAATGTTCCTAGTTCATTAGCAGATTATGATAAATTAAAAGAAATGTTAATGGAAATTGGACAAGAACTGGTAGAAGATATTATTAATTTTATTGATGATAGTTTAAACCATAATAAAAAAGAAGAAATAAAAGAAGGAATAGAAAAATTAAAAGATGCAAAAGTTGCTGTATTTGGAATAGGCGGAGTAGGCGGATATGCCTGTGAAGCACTTGTAAGAAGCGGCATAGGCGCATTTGACCTTATAGATGATGATAAAGTATGTCTTACCAATCTTAACAGACAGATTATAGCAACGAGAAAAACTGTTGGAAAGTATAAGACAGAGGTTATGAAAGAGAGAATGTTGGAGATTAATCCAAATGTTGATGTAAGAATTCATAATTGTTTCTTTCTTCCAGAAAATGCTGATGAATTTCCATTTGATGAATATGACTATATAATTGATGCGGTAGATACTGTTACAGCTAAGATTTCAATTATTATGAAAGCAAATGAACTTGGAATTCCTGTTATAAGCAGTATGGGTGCTGGTAACAAGCTGGACCCGACAGCATTCAGGGTTGCAGATATATATAAGACAAGGGTGTGTCCTCTTGCGAAGGTTATGCGCCGTGAACTTAAGAAACGTGGCGTTAAGAAGCTTAAGGTTGTATATTCAGAGGAACAGCCAACAAGACCAATCGAGGATATGTCGATAAGCTGTCGTACTAACTGCATATGTCCTCCAGGAGCAGAACACAAATGTACAGAAAGACGTGATATTCCGGGAAGCGTGGCATTTGTGCCATCTGTTGTAGGGCTTATAATTGCTGGAGAGGTGATTAAGGATATCGCAGGAGTTAATGCAAAGTAGGACTTATAGGACAAAATGTGTTGATAGAAACAGCAAAGTAATTAAAGTGATTACAATATTTAATAAATAAACTAAAAGAACCTGAATGATAATGATATCAAGTGGCAATTGATATGATTATCATTCAGGTTCTTTTTGGGAGAGTGATAACTACAAATTTAAGGGAGTAGGTAGTTATCTGTTTATGAAAAAGTCTATTGAAAGCAATGTCATATGTCTTTCAACAATGATTATATTAGAGGGAAAATGTGAACGTGATATGTAAAAGATGTGAGTAAAATGTGAATTATAAAAACAAAATATAAACTAATGCAATAAGACTGATTATATATTATAATAACGTATGTTTCATTAAAGAATATTTCATCAAAGAAGATTTTAGCATATTACGCTTAGTTAATATGAAAAATATATATTATATTAAAGTATAGTATAAAATAATACATTTTATTCGTATATACAATAAATAATTATCTATAAATAGCATAAAAGAGAGAAAAAGTGAGGGAAAGCGTGGAAAGGGAGAATATTTATAAAGGCAGTACATTTAATATGAAATGTCAGTATTGTGGGGCAGTGCTTAATCTGACCGATGAGGTGTGTCCGCATTGTGGCAGGAAGAATAGGGCAGGGGAAGCCTATAAAAAAGATTATGACAAATATCAGTCAAAAGTTAATACGGCGGAAAAATCAATAAGCGCACAGCAGCTGTATACAGTAAAAGTGCTTGTGCGTGGAGTGGCTATAGCGGTGCTTCTTGCAATGTTTATTGGTCTGGTGGTGTATATGCTTACACACGACTGGTATTTTATTAAGCAGAAAAATGCTGTTAGTGAATATGATACGGTGACAGCCACGTTAGACAGATATTGGGAGAATGAAGATTACTATGATTTCTTTAATTATAGTGACAGCATTAATATATCAGGCTGGTCAGATGGTCCGTATCTTGATTATCACCCACAGATAGAGGCTGCACAGATATACATATTTGTGAATAATTATATAAGTGAATATCTTGCCGCGGATAATATATTTTATAAGAATAAGGCACTGACAGATATTTGTGGTCTGCTGGATGAATTTTATGATTTGGATAACCTTCATTATATATATGGAAAGCTTGCGGTTGGAGATACGTCTGATGAGAAGGTAGAACAGATTTATAAGAATATGGATGCAATATTAAAGACATATTTTTATGTGAGTGATGAACAGGTGCAGGCTATAAGGACGGCGGATAGTACGCAAATCCAACTTATTATAGAAGAAAGTGTGAAAAATAAGTATGAATAATAAAATGAATGTGATATGTCCTTCGTGTGGCGCAGAATTTAATAAAAATCTCAGCCAGTGTCCATATTGTGGCAATTCCAATTATTATGGACAGGAAAAATCATATATGAAAGGACTGGCAGGACTTAGGCAAAGGCTGGCAGAACTTGCTGATATTAATAAAAAAATAATTGTAGAAGAGGCTGTAAAAGTGCTTGTCCTTGTACTGGCGGTTGTAATCATACTGGTGGCAGCTATATTTTCTGTAAAAGCAATTGACAGACACAACGAAAGCATTGCCGTTAATAATATAAGAAAAGAGATAATAGATGGAAGATAAGTATTATACAGAAAGTCATAAAAAAGCCATAGACAGGTATGATAAAGATTTCAATAATACAGAAAAGAATGTACATAATAAGGCGGACAGTAATTCAAAGAAAGCTTACGCATTTGCAATACCCGCAGTTGTTATTGCACTGCTTCTTATAGCATTTATTGGTATTGCATTAACTGGCTCTGTAAAAAAGGCTGTAAAGAAATCAGCAATAACGAATAATTATACAGAAATAAGTAATAAAATATATTCATATCTTGATAGCAGTAGTTATAAGGAATTATCGGATTATAGTGATGAGATAGATGCTCTTGATAATAAAGCATTTGATAAAGAATATTCGGTTCTTATGGGTGTAAGATATTATGTGTGGTCAGTGGGATTTATGAATACTAACGATAGTGATAATTATAATCTTACACAGTCAGATGTGTCTAATCTGGCATATTATCTTTCGCAGTTTTACTACTATACACAGTTATCGGCATATAAAGATAAAGAAGTAACTATGACATCAGACAATGAAAAGTATCTTAACAAAATGCGGGAAGATATGGGAGTACTGCTTAAGAAATATTATCACATTACAGATGAGGATTTAGAGGCTATTGATACATTTTCAAGCGCACGAATTGAGCAGTGCCTTATACAAAGAGGATAGATGTGAAAATGGATTTTTTATACGCAGGATTTATGTTTGTATACATTTGACACAAAGCCGATATGCGCAAAATGTGCGCAGGAATGAGGATTATTATGAAGAAAAGCAGATTAATTATTATGGATATAATTATTGTAATTCTTGTTGTTCTTAATGCTGCGATGATAATAGCGGTAGCAGAGAATTATAATGATGAGAACAGGACATATAATACACGCTGGTTTATGAACCTGTATAAGAATGATGAATATGGCAGGGCAGTAGATTATGCCAGCAGGGATAAGATTGTGATAGATAATATTCAGGACAATGAACTGGATGAAAGCATAGCGGTTGCAGAGTATTATAATGCGGAATTTTATAAAAATGTATATAAGACAATGGGAAATACGCAGAAGCTAAAGCAGATGGAGGAGCAGTCTGATATGGCATTAAAGAGAATGGGAAGCCTGTCAATATTAAAGCAGAAGATAGATAGTATAGTCAACGTACCTGACAGGCAGACTAAATAATAAAGTAATAGAATAATAAGGCAATAAAGTAACAATATAATGAGATATTGAAGATTATTATTGATAAATCTATGTATAATTATTAAAATAACAGATAGAAGTAATAAGGCATATATGCTGAATTAATAAATTAACCACGAGGTGCAAAAGGAGAACGATGGCAGATAATATAATAGAATTAAGACATATTAGTAAAGTATATAGTGATAATGGATTTAAGGCTGTTGACGATTTTAATCTTGAGGTAAAAAGAGGAGAGTTCGTCACTTTTCTTGGACCATCCGGATGTGGTAAGACTACTACATTAAGAATGATAGCAGGATTTGAGATGCCAACAAGTGGAGAGATACTTCTTAATGGAGAAGATATATCACAGCTTCCAGCTAACAAAAGGCCTATTAATACAGTATTCCAGAGATATGCTTTATTTCCACATATGAATATATATGACAATATAGCATTTGGACTTAAACTTAAAAAGCTGCCAAAAGAGGAGATTAGAAAGAAAGTAAAGAGAGTTCTTGATATAGTTGACCTTGAGGGGTTTGAGAATAGAAAGATATCTACCTTATCAGGTGGACAGCAGCAAAGAATTGCAATTGCAAGAGCCTTGGTTAATGAACCGGAAATCCTTATGCTTGATGAGCCGTTAGGTGCACTCGATTTGAAAATGCGTCAGGAAATGCAGCTTGAATTGAAGCATATGCACGATGAACTTGGAATTACATTTATATATGTAACACACGATCAGGAAGAAGCACTTACAATGTCTGATAAGATTGTTGTTCTTTCAGAAGGCAGGATACAGCAGATTGGTACGCCTGAGGATATATATAATGAGCCACAGAATGCGTTTGTAGCTGACTTTATCGGTGAAAGTAACATTTTCAAAGGTATTATGACAGGACATATGAAAGTAAGATTTTGCGGTGGTGAATTCATAGGAATGGACGATGTTCCAGAGGGTACGCTTGTCGATGTTGTTGTAAGACCGGAAGATGTAATTATAACTAAGCCGGAGGACGGAGTTGTTGAGGGTGAAGTTGTGTCGGTTATATTCAAGGGTATGCACTATGAGGTTACTGTTGAATCGGGCAAGTACGAGATGGTTATAAGAACGACAAAATGTTATTCTGTCGGTGAAAGAATTGGTATGAAGCTTGAGCCGGACGGAATTCATATTATGCTTGCTGAGGATCATACAACAAGCTTTGTTACTAATATTAATAGTGATTATACACTTGATTTTAATGGCAAGGTTATTAATTGCGATTTAACAAAGGTTATTCCTAAATCAAGTATGAAGGACAATGTTTTAGTTGATGAGAATAATGAGGCTGTTGATACATCTAAGTTAAAGGTTATGGTTTCAATCCAGCCATATGATATAAGAATGAGTGATAATGTGGATGAAGGTCTTGTATCCGGACATATTATCAACCTTATCTATAAGGGTGACCATTACAGTTACGTTATAAGAACAGAATATGGACACGACCTTATTGTAGATGATGAGTATCTGTGGAATATGGACGATGCTGTAGGACTTATTATGCCAGAGGATAAAATGAAGTTTCAATTGAAAAAGTAGGTAAAGGGAAAGGAATTAATAAAGATGAATAATTTATTATCGCGTAAGCAGCTTGGAATTCCTTATGGAATATTCCTTTTATTATTTGTTGCAGCCCCTTTGCTTGTATTGATATATTATGCATTTACCAATGGACAGGGACAGTTTACAGTAAGTAATCTCTGTAATTTCTTTACAGATCCTAACACACTTGGAACATTGTGTTACAGTTTTGCACTGGCATTTGTTGTAACTATGGTGTGTCTTTTAATAGCGTATCCAGTTGCATACATACTTGCACAGAGCGAGATTAAAAGAAAAGCAGTTATTCTTATGCTTTTTGTGCTTCCAATGTGGATTAACTTTACACTTAGAATTACAGCACTTAAGGAAGTTCTTTCATTAATAGAAGGTAATCTTGCATTTTATCCTTTTATTAATACAGTTATTGGAATGACTTACGATTTTCTTCCATTTATGATACTTCCGTTGTATACAACATTATCGAAAATGGATAACAGCATTATAGAAGCGGCAAATGATCTGGGGGCTAATAATTTTCAGACATTTATAAGGATTATATTGCCATTATCTGTACCGGGAATTATAAGTGGAATATCAATGGTGTTCCTGCCAGCGATGACTAATTATGTAGTGCTTGATATGCTTTATAACAGTACATATATTATGGGTAGTCTTATAGGAAGCTATTTTAGTGCATACGACTGGAACAATGGTTCAATGATAGCACTTATACTTCTTATAATTATATGTATAATCAGTCTTATATCAGCAGACAGCGATAATGAAGGTTCAGGACGCAGGCTGTAGATATATGTGACGGGAAAGAGGACAGGTATGTTTAAAAAATGTGTTAAATATGCAATTATCGGTCTTGTACTTATATTTATGTATGTTCCGATTCTTATATTAGCAGTATATAGTTTTACAGATTCACCTAATATTGGGGCTATTCATTCATTTTCGTTCCATAATTATGTGACATTATTTACAACACCAGAGCTTATAGATATGATTATAGGTTCAATTGCACTTGCAATTGGAAGTGCGGTGCTTGCTACAATACTTGGAACAACAGGTGCAATTGGAGCATTTTATTCTAAGAAAAATGTTAATGGTACAATGTCAGTTCTTAACCAGATACCAGTTGTTAATGCCGATGTCGTGACAGGTTTTTCATTATGTATTCTTCTGGTTGTTGTATTCGGGGTAAGCAAGAATACTTATATTCCACTTATAATAGGACATACAGTGCTTAGTGCACCATTTGTATATCTTGCGGTTGTTCCCAAGTTAAAGCAGATGGACCCAAGTCTTTATGAGGCTGCACTTGACCTTGGAGCAACACCGGGATATACGTTAATTCATATTATTATACCTCAGATTGCATCAGGTATTGTTTCAGGATTCGTTATGGCAGTTACTTTATCACTTGATGATTATTTTGTGGCAACTTATACGAAACCGGCAACATTTGATACAATAAGTACATATGTTGTTAATGCAACAAAGGGTTCGCAGACTAATATTAGGACTGCATTATGGGCATTATCGACAATTATATTCCTGATTGTAGTTATAGTTGAAGTTGTTATGAATTTTGCACCTATAAAGAATGAAGCCCAGAAGGAGAAACATTAATGAATAAAAATGTGATTATAGATATTACATCTTATATCAGACATTTGACGAAAAAGGTTATAAAAGTTTCGCTTGCTATGATTTTGGCTGTTGAAATGCTGTCTGGAAGTATAACAGGAGTGTGGAAAGGATTTAATTCTACTAAAGCAGAGGCGGCAGATAACGATACAATTACACTTAGAATATGTAACTGGGAAGAGTATATAGATGAAGGCGGATGGAACGCTGATGAAACAATAGACCTTGAGAGCACAGATATCAGGGGCGATAATTCTATGGTTGATGATTTTGTTCAATGGTATTATAAGACATATGGCAAGAAGGTTAATGTCGAATATAGCTGTCTTGGAACTAATGAAGAACTTTACAATATGCTTACATTAGGTGATGAGTACGATTTAATATGTCCTTCAGAATATATGTTTATGAAGCTTATGACTGAGGGCTGGCTTGAACCATTTTCTGATGAATTCTACGACACAGGAATCAAAGAGAATTATTATGCAAAAGGTGTTTCACCATTTATAAAGCAGACTTTTGATAATAATACAATCAATGGTGAACCCTGGAGTAAATATGCTGCTGGATATATGTGGGGTGTTACAGGTATTATATATAATCCAGAAGATGTTACAAAGCAAGAGGCATCGACATGGAAGATTATTAATAATGATAAGTTCAGACGTATGATTACTGTTAAGGATAATGTAAGAGATACTATGTTTGCGGCAATTGGTGCAATCAAGTCTGATAAGTTAAGGTCACAGGATTTTATCAATCAGGCAGATTATACTGATAAGCTGGCAGAGGAGATGAATGACACATCAAAGGATACAGTTGATGAAGTATTAGAATATCTTCAGCAGGTTAAAGATAATGTATATTCATTTGAAACTGACAGTGGTAAGATTGATGCTATTACAGGTAAGATCAGTGCTGGCTATCAGTGGTCAGGTGATGCTGTATACATAATGCAGCAGGCAGAAGCTAATGATGTCGAGCTTAATTTTGCTATTCCAGAAGAATGTACTAATATGTATTTTGATGGCTGGGCGATGTTAAAATCAGGAATTAATGGCAATTCAGAAAAGAAGAAGGCAGCAGAAGCATTTGTTAATTTCGTATCTATGCCAGAAAATGCAGTAAGAAATATGTACTATATTGGCTATACATCAGTTATATCAGGTGGTCAGAGTCCTGTTATATATGATTATTTAAAATGGAATTATGGTCTTGAGTCACTTATGGAAGAGGATGATACAATAAGTGAGGCTGATGCAATAGATTATTCTTTAGGATATTTCTTCTCAGGAGTATCTAATGATTCAAGATATATATTAAGAACATCTAAGGCACAGACAGAAGGAATGTTGTCAGCACAGTATCCAACGGAAGAAGTAATGCATAGAAGTGCTATTATGCAGTATTTTGATAATGACGAAACAGCGAGAATTAATCAGATGTGGATAAATGTAAGATGTTTTAATATTCATAATGTACCAGTCTGGGTATGGATTGTCGCAGCCGTTGTTATCGTAGCTGTTATAGCACTAAGAATTGCGGATGTCATAAGACATAAGAAAATATAAATGTATAGGATATTCTTATAGAGAATATTATTATAAAAACAGAGAATAGAAAGTTGTATATTGGAGGAGAAGCTCC
>OHBP01000977.1_pt1 | contig 12606 bp, 9 predicted proteins | sample 1577471 | NCBI WGS metagenome assembly OHBP01 (sample SAMEA3879503, study PRJEB24766) | human gut metagenome | biome: human-associated habitat; feature: feces | place: USA | collected 1985/1987
TCATACTGGATACCAGACAGTACACAATATTATCAATGCTTTCCGGCAATTCCTCGTTATAAAGAATCTCAAAAATTTTTTCTTTGGTAAATATCACACCTGGTCTCCCTGACAAAAGCATAAACAATTCATACTCTGCTTTCGTTAAGACGATCTCCGTCTGTCCTCTATAAATCTTATGATAATCCGGATAAATCCTAAAATCGGAATTTTCTTCATCCTCTCCCAGAATGCTTTTTATATTTTCCGCCACATATTCTTTGTATCCCAATACAGTTGAAATAGTTACTTTCCCCAAGCTACACTTCCCTTCTGTTTTTTCTTATTTGGAAATCTCATCACACAAATTCCTTTTAAAAATGATTCTCCATTCTCCATTCATTAATAAGCTGCACAACCTGGGTCAAATTGGTATACCAGATATAATGTCCTCCATTTACAATATATAACTGGTGATTACCAGATTCTAAATCCAATTGATTTCTATGAGCAGTCTCCCATGCCGGAACATTTTGTACATTCTCTGAAGAAATCATAGTTAATACAGGAAGTGCCGATGGGAATTTTTTATTTTTTATAGAGAGTAATGACTGATCCATCCCGTTCACTTCATTTCTAATCGTATCGTTGCTGCTTAAAGAATATGCCTGAATGTATTCCTCCCCATCACTCTCCGTATAAGTGTACCCGGAAACCTGTGGTAATGCTGCCCCATATTTATCTGGATCTGTTTTCAGTGCCGTCTGGAATTCTTCCAAAGAAGAAAAGGAATTCTTGATTTTCTGAAATTCATCAATTCCCTGCAGCATATATTTCTTTTCCATTTCCATAGCCTCTGCCAGTTCTTCATCATATACCGTATTATCAACAGCAATGAAACCTTTTACTTTTTCCGGATAATTCTGTACAAAGTTGAGTCCATATACTCCAGAAATCGAATGTACCAGCAATACACACTGCTTAATTCCCATAGTGTCCAGTGCAGCATTCAATTCACTATTGATATTATCTACAGTTCGGTTAGTCGATGCACCATCACTAAGTCCATATCCAAACGGCTCTACAATCACTATATTAAAACTCTCATCTAAAGATTGTGCCAGAGGTTTGAAGTAGATATGCGGTGATGGAACTCCCAGAGCCGGCATCATCACCAATGTGGTTTTTCCTTCATCTGCAAATGTTTCTCCACTTGCATCCAATTTTCCATACAAAGCAAGATGCATATTATTCCCTTTCACTGTGATATATTTACTCGCATATCCAACTTGTGTTGCTCCCATAGCATATACCATATTAGAATTTCCTACCAGAAATGCAAACAGCATCGCAATCGTCGCAATTCTTGAGATTCGCTTTTTGTATCTTCCCATACATTTCCTCCTAATAAATTATTTCAAATATTTTTTCAGTTCTTCTACCTTATCTAATCTTTCCCATGGAAGGTTGAGATCGTTTCTTCCAAAATGTCCATAGGCTGCCGTCTGTTTATAGATCGGACGGCGGAGATCCAACATCTGAATGATTCCTGCTGGTCGCAGATCGAATTCTCTTCTTATCATCTCTACCAGACTCTCATCTGAAATTTTCCCAGTTCCAAAGGTGTCTACCATAATAGAGGTCGGATGAGCCACCCCAATTGCGTAAGACAACTGAATTTCACATTTTTTTGCCAGACCTGCAGCCACAATATTCTTCGCAACATAACGAGCAGCATAAGATGCAGAACGATCTACTTTCGTACAGTCTTTTCCAGAAAAAGCTCCGCCGCCATGCCGTGCCATACCACCATAGGTATCTACAATAATCTTGCGTCCTGTTACACCACTATCGCCGTGAGGACCACCGATGACAAAACGCCCTGTTGGATTGATGAAAAATTTTGTATTCTCATCTACCAGTTCTGTTGGAATAATCGGTTCCAATACATATTTTTTTATATCTTCGTGGATCTGCTCCTGTGTCACATCTGGATCATGCTGTGTTGACAGAACCACTGCATCCAACCGGTGCGGAATACCTGCTTCGTCATATTCTACAGTAACCTGACTCTTACCGTCCGGTCTTAAATAATTCAACAAACCATCTTTACGGACCTGAGTAAGCTGCCGAGTCAATTTGTGTGCCAGTGAAATTGGATATGGCATAAATTCATTCGTTTCCTCACATGCGTAACCAAACATCATACCCTGATCCCCAGCACCAATTGCATCAAGCTCTTCTTCCGACATTTTGTGTTCTTTTGCTTCCAATGCCTTATTCACGCCCAAAGCAATATCTGCTGACTGCTCATCAATTGCCGTTAAGACGGCACAGGTATGTGCATCAAATCCATAGTCACCATTATTATAACCAATTTCTTTGATCGTTTCTCTGACCACCTGCTGCATATCTATATACGCATTGGTCGTGATTTCTCCCATCACTAATACCATACCCGTTGTAATTGCAGTCTCACAGGCCACTCTGCTCATCGGATCCTTCTCCATAAGAGCATCCAATATGGCGTCTGATATGGCATCACAAATTTTGTCCGGATGCCCTTCTGTTACTGATTCTGAGGTAAATAATCTTTTCTCCATAGTAAATTCTCCTTTGTATCAATATTTCATATTTGTCAATAACATAAAATATCTTTACTATGATTACTATATTTTTTGTCTACATTGTACTTTTTTCTGTCCGGTTGGTTTTATCTTTAAACCAAATAACTTTTCTATTCTTCTACGAAATAACATATCCGTCTGATTAATTCTGGAATATTAACAGGACTGGTTATATAATCGCTTACACCTTCATGGCGATATTGATATTCTAAAGATAAATCTTTATTATCAGTGAATATAAAAAACGGCAACTCTCTGAATCTTGGATTCCTCATGTCCTTAAAAATCCCTGCTACTTTTCGCATAGAATGAAGAAAATCCATAGCAATTCCATCCTCCATAAACAAATCACACAGAATCAATTCAATATCCCGATGTTCTAATAATTTATTTTTTGCCTCTCCTATGCTTTCCGCTGTAATAGTATATACACCTTTTTTTAGTAGCTCTGTCTGCATCACGCTAGATGTTTCTGAATTTTTCTTTACAAGAAGTATTTTATGAAAGGCTGCACCTTCCCCACATGATTCCTTATATGCATACTCTAAAAGAGTTTCCTTAACTAACTCTGAGCTAAGCTTATTCATGCACAAATTTGCACCTTTCTCTAATGCCCTTGTTTCATATTCTTCCTTTTCATGACATGACAAAAAAAGAAATGGTACTTGAATTTTTTTTAAACGCATTATCTCCAATAATTTAAAACCATCCCCATCCGGCAAATCTAAGTCAGAGGTTATATATAATAGTTCCTTTTCTTCTATAATATGTGAGGCATCCTCTACAGAACACGCTGTTATTACTTCATAGCCTTTTCGCTGCAAAAAATTTTTTAATAACCATATATAGTTACTATCATCATCAACTAATAATATTTTTTTCATATTGAATCTCCTGCTTCATTTTTATTATTCCAAAATATCCCAATATTTGCGTTTCATTATTATAGCTCTCTGTATTTATATTTTCTCATGCAATTATTGCTAAAATATAACCAATAAAGCAAAAAAGAAGCATAACACAATGCTTCTTTTTCTACATCTATTAACTCTTTTCTATAATTTCCGTGTAATCCTGTATTTGTCCGCCCAAAAGCCTCTTACCTAGAATCACCCAGGTCTCCCTATTATACCGATCCAAGCTTCTATAAAGCCTCATAATCTCAGATTTTACATCTTCTTCCTTTTCATTTAATTCATTTCTTAAAATATACTCAATAGATACTTTAAACACCCTAGACATTTTTGCCAATATATCGGCAGGTACATTCAAATCCGATTTTTCATATTTACTAATTGTTTGTTGACTTACTCCAAGTATCTCACCAAGCGCACTTTGGCTAAGTCCTATCTTTTTTCTGAGTTCCGCAATTCGATTCACCTGTCTCACCTCCAATACATCAATATTACACTCTTTCACGCCTTGTATTCACTTTTATTAGTGGTATATTTACTACTATTCGTTGTATTTTAGTTGTAACCACTAACTCCCATTTAAGCAAGATTTATGGCGTTCTAAGCAAAAAATCTATATTTTCTAGTGTATTTACTTAAAATAAAGGTAACGTCAAGTAAGCAATCAAAACCGAGTCAAAAGAAAATTTCAATCGAACCTTAAAAATTGCAGTTATTGATGAACCAATACCGGAGACGCCGCCCAAACCTATCCCCGCCAAAAGGCAAAAATGCCGTCACCATTTCTGCTAGAAATAGCATTTGACACTACAAAATAAATTAGGGAGGTATTCACATGAAACATATTTTAATTGTAGAAGATGATACTATACTGAACGAAACACTGTCCTTCAATCTACAACAAAAAGGATATATTACTCAATCTGCCCAAAACCAAAAAGAAGCTTTAATAAAATTAAAAAGTGTACTCTTTGACGCGGTTCTTCTTGATGTTTCTTTGCCGGATGGTAATGGTTTCTCTATATGCCGTAACATACGTCAAACTATCAATTTAAACACAGCGATTATCTTTTTAACTGCAGATGATATCGAACAAGATATCCTTAAAGGATACAATTTAGGTGCTGATGACTATATAATGCAAATTCTGCTCGAACGGTACGCCTATTCTGAAATTAGCGGTACATCCATTCTGATTTAGCGGTATGCGTTTTCTGCTCAAAGCGGTACGTTTTTCCTTTATTATTGTGATGTAACTATTATTCATCACAGTGCAAAGGAGGAACTATTATGCACGACTACAATACTATTCTTGGAGTCATAGAACTTCGACTCAGTAAAGTCAGTTATGACGCCGTACAAAAACGTTACCGGATTGGACGAAGCGGGATTGCATTAATCATGAACCGTTACAATGATTCAGGATTATCACTGGATGATCTTCGACAAATGCCAGCTTCAAAGGTGGTTGATCTCATCTATCCAAAAGAAAACCTTCGACATAAGGATATTCCATTACCTGATTTTGAAAAAATACATGAGCAGATGATCCAAATGGGAAAACATGCCGACTTGAGCTTTCTATGGATTGATTATAAAAAAGAGCATCCCAACGGTTACCAGCTTGCTCAGTTTTATAAGCTGTATCGTGATTTCCTGGTAGATACATATGGTACTTCAAAAACATCTATGCCTGTAGAGCGGATCCCTGGTGAAAAGATGTATATCGACTGGGTAGGCGACCAGCCGGAACTGCTACTGGACACAACTACTGGCGAACTTCGAAAAGTTCATATTTTTACGACTACACTTGGTTTTAGCAGTCTTGTTTATGCAGAGATCTTTCTGGATGAGAAACTTCCACATTTTATTGCTGGCACAGTACATGCACTGTCTTATTATGGGGCTGTTCCTAAATATCTTGTCCCAGACAATCTGAAAACAGCCGTTACCAGGCATAGCAAAGATGAACTTGTGCTGCAGGCAGCTTTTTCAGATCTGGAAACTTTCTATGATACGATTATTCTGCCTCCACCGCCAAGGAAACCGAAAGGCAAACCAACAGTTGAAAATCATGTGCGTTTCTTGGAGACGCATCTGGTAGAAGAATTAAAGAAAGATACTTATACCTCTCTGGAAGCTCTGAATGCTGCGGTCAAAAAGATCGTAGCGGACATCAACCAGCGTCCTTTCCAGAAAAAATCTGACATTCGGAAATCCCGCATGAATGGATTCGAAAAGTACGACAAACCGCGTATGAACCAGCTTCCAGGCGAAAGTTATACACTTTGTGATTATAAATACTTTCTTAAAGTTCCAGATAATTACCACCTTGAGTATGATGCCCACTACTATTCTGTATTGTATACCTATAAAGGGAAGCCTGCAATTCTTAAGGCTACAATGACGGAGATACGGATCTGTGATGAGTATAACCGGCTGATCTGCCGCCATCCAAGATCTTACCGTGATTTTCCTCTTTACATTACAGATGACAATCATATGCCTCCAGAACACCTGTATTACAAAGAAGTGAATGCACATGACGGAGCTTATTACAGACGATGGGCATCTGTTTATGGAGAATCTATGGTAACTCTTATTGACAGGATACTCCGCAGTTCCAAGCATGAGGAACAGGCATACAACAGCTGTGCCGGTGTACTCCATTCCTGTAAAGATGTTCCTCACAGGCTGGTTCAGGAGGCTGCTGAGAAATGCGTAGAAGCCAATGCCTGCAAGTATTCTTATTTCAAGAAAGTACTTAGCATGGTTCAAAATAATCATTCCAGCAGCGCTATAAACGGAACCGGAAAACTTCCTTCCCATACAAACATCCGTGGAAAGGAGGCATACAAATGAGTTCATCCCATGACATTACATTAACACCTCAGGAACAGGCTCTGATCATGCGTCTGAAGAGTTTCCGTGTTCCAGAAATGGCACATATCCTGGAAGAACAGTTGAAAGATCCCAATGCAGATCTAAACACTTTTTTGGAACGCATGACAGCAATGGTTGATGCAGAGTGGCAGGCGCGGGCAGATAAACGTTTTAATCGTCTGATGAAAGAAGCGCATCTGCGATACCCGGCGGCAGATCTTGACGAAACTATTTACCGTCCAGAACGTCAGCTTGATACCCAGACAATAGAGCGACTGAGTACCTGCCATTGGATAGAGGAAGGAAAGAATCTCATTGTAACAGGATCTTCCGCCAGTGGAAAAACTTATCTAATCAATGCTTTTTGTGTAACTGCAATGAAGCAGTCTAAGAGTGTAAAGTATATAAAAGCGAACACTCTTATGAGCGAAATGGAACAGGCACGTATCAAATCCACAAATCTGGATTACCTGAATAAGCTGACCAAGCTGGATCTTCTTGTGATCGATGATTTTGGCCTTATGGATCTCGATCTTGATAAATGCCGGGATCTTTTTGAAGTCCTTGACACCAGGGATGGAAGAAAATCAACTGTAGTCATCTCACAGTTTCCAGTCAGTACATGGTTTGATATGTTTGCTGATAATACCTACGCTGATGCGTGCCTTACACGAATCACAGATAAACATCATACATATCGTCTGGAGATGAACGGTATAAATATGCGTGAAACAGAATGATATCATCTAGCGGTACTTCGTACCGTTAAAAATGGAATAGCAGTTCCGCAGTAGCGGAACTGGCATTCCGTTTAAGCATAATTTGCATATATAACAAAACCCTTTTCTATTCTTATATTAGAAAAAAAATTGAACGCTATCCTTAATCGAATTGAGTTACATGAACCTTCCAAAACATATTCAGACCATCGGCTCCAGTTAAATTTCTCTTCATATACTGCATACGTTGAGAATAAACTTGTCGAATTCACACCGCTTGAATTTCAACTTTTGGAACTATTGATTCAAAACAAAGGTCACATTGTTACCCGCCAACGTATTCTGGATGTTATTTGGGATAAGAGAGGAAATTATGTAGATGAATCATCACTAAATAGCATGATCTGTAGAATTAGAAATCGAATTGATACTAAAGAATTTCATTATATAAAAACCATTTACGGAACTGGATATATGTGGATGAATCAATGATAGGGAGGAAATTTCGAGAGACTATGAATAAATTAAACATCTTGTTACCTTTAGTACTTTGTTTAATCAATTTTATATGTATTTGTTTCACATATAGAATTTCACCAATATGTACATTAATGTTACTCCTTTGCCAAATAAGTTTTTTTTTCAGTGGAACTTTATACTACTTTGCACACAAAAAAGCCATGCAAAAAATATTCAAAGATCTTCTTATATACATGGATCAGATGATAGATGGTTATACTATTGACGAGCAGGAAACCTTGGAAGATACTTTCATCTCCCAAGTGTACCATAAACTATACAAACTGTATAACATATTGCAGTCAAAACAACAGAGGATAGAAGCAGAAAGAGATAAACTTCAATCCTTTATATCCGATATTTCCCACCAAATTAAAACTCCTTTAACTAATCTAAATCTAGTACTAGAAACCCTTGTTCAACAAGATATATCAGATAGTAAAAAAATAACTTACTTAAATATTCAAAAAAAGCAACTTCAAAAATTGAATTTTTTGATTCATACGCTTTTGAAATCTTCCCAATTAGAGAATGGTATTATACACTTACATCGTGAATACCTTCCAATTAACAATACCATACTTTCTTCCATAGAAGAAATACTTTTATCTGCTGATAAAAAAAATATAAACATCACTTATAATAATTCAAAAGATTACTTAATCCCGCATGATAGCAGGTGGCTAAGTGAGGCTATTTTTAATATTTTAGATAATTCAATTAAATATACTCCTACAAACGGAGAAATTTCTATATCAATATTTAACACTGAAGATCAACTTGGCATATGTATTTCTGATACAGGTATAGGTATATCTAAATATAATTTAAACAATATATTTAATCGCTTTTGGCGTGAAAACCGAATTGTAACAGATGGTAATGGCTTAGGTCTATATTATGTAAAGAAATAATCTCTTTGCATGATGGATATATAATTGTAGAATCAGAAAAAACCGCGGCACTACCACCAAAATTTTTCTTCCATTTCATTATAATAAATAAAAATTATAGGTAACGACATTCAAGTCTCCTTTTTCTCAAGGAATACATAATTATTTTCTCCAATCTAACAATAACTGGGAAACAAGTAATATAAATTTGTTTTCCCAGTTATAATTAATTGTGTTCTTTATGTCGAAAATTAATCTATATCACTTATTTGAGATACCAAGGAATGCTTTTGAGCATTGCTAATACACCAAGCAGCTAATATAAATTCTAATACAACCAAAACTAATATATACATTAACATTTCCGTCATCGGAAACTTATATATCATAATACCTCCTCCGAGCAAGTTCCCCAAATATTTACATAATAATACCGATATCGGTATACCAATTAACAAAATAATAGTAAAACTTACAACGATATAGCTTATAATAAAAATATGGTAGAGTTGACTATTTGTTAATCCTATTGAACGCATAACAGCAATTTCCTTTTTCCTTGAAATCTGATTAGAAAGTGTCATATTAATCAAATTGACTACCCCAAACGCAAATATCAACCATGATATAGCTTGTATTCCCCCAAATAACAATTTCATCTGGTTCTCAAAATATTCTACTTCCTCTTCAAATGAGCAAATTGATACCCCTGACAAAGCTGTTTTAATGCAATTTGCTAAATTACCAGTAACATTTTGTATCTTCTTTGAATCAACAAGTATTTCCCATGTATAGGAATAATTTTTAATATCGGAAAGCATTGTCCCTGTATCTGCCAATTCTTCAGTAATTAAAATATAACTGTCATCTGCTACAGAAGTTCCATTTGATGTTCCTATATAACTACCATCATAAATTCCTGTAACTGTTACTGGTATTTTTCTATCATTATAGGTAATATTTATAGTTTCACCTATACTTATAAATTCTATGGTATCTGATATCAAAATTTCTGATTTTGAACATGGAAATTTCCCTGAGATTAAATGCTCTTTAATAAAAGCAGAATTCTCTTCTTTTGAATCTTCCGAAATCACATCACATAATATACCTTCATTCTCTACCCCATTAGCAACAAAAGAAACTTCTCCTATTGTATTACGAAGTTTAATAACACTCTCTACACCATCTATTGCTAAAATTTTTTGTCTCAATTCTTCGTTTAATGGATTTTCTTTTATCTGCTCTGCTACTTTTAAATGTTCATCATTCAAATAAATTCTAAACTTACCTCCATTTGCAAAAACCTTAGTTTTTACCTGTGATTCTGCTGAATAACTTACCAATAATGACGCCGACACTAACAATAGTATTCCTCCAAATGCCAAAGAAAAGATTGTGCTAATTGTTCTCTTCTTGTCTCGACCTAAATTTATTTTCGCTATATTCGATGGTGTAATCCTTTGTCTAAATTTTTTCCTATTCAAATCTTCATTTTTAAATGGAACAAATCTTATCGCTTCTAGTGGCGATGTATTTGCTGCTATTTTTACTGGTTTGCGAATAGAACACCGTACCATTATCATGCAAATAATAGCCACACAAACTGATATTACTAATGTTCCTATTATAACTTCCGGCTCTGCTTTTACACCCCCTATTAGCATTCCAAAAAAGTCCCCAAGAAGAATACCTATCGGCATTCCTATAAATGTTAATTTTTCACCTTCTTTTTTCACAATCTCCTTAATCTGTTTTTGAGTCGCTCCCACCGTTCTTAATTGACCATAGTACCGAATTTTTTCACTAATAGAAATCCTAAAAATACTCTGTATTACAGTTATTCCTGCTATAAGCACTACAACTGCCAATAAAATGAACGGAATATAATCTATTATAGACTGGTTACGTTTTGAATTTAAATACAAAAAACTATATTCATAATCCAAATGGTACTCCTGACTAATCGAAGACGCTATCTTTTCTACATCCTCTTTACTCATCATATTAACATTTCTAAAGTGTGCATATACCTGATATCCATTTTCTTGGTATCCTTTCTGTTGTGTTATAAATTGATCTCCTACAAGAAAAATATACGTATTATTGTCTCGATTTTCAAATTTGAGAATAGCTGATATTAAAAAATTATGTGTTTCATTACCAACATCCATTGAAATCTTATCCCCTATTTTGCTGTCTGGTGCATATTTTTTTAAGTATTGCTCACTAACAGCTATTTCGTTTTTTTTACTGGGTAACTTTCCTTGTTCTATATGAAATTGTTTTCTGGAAATATAAAGAGCATCTTCATCCATATAAGAAAAAGCCATACTTTTTCCATCACTATTTTTCCATGTCCCCCATGAGTATGTTACACCTACTCGTTCTATTTCGGATTGTTTTCTTAACAACTTTATACTATTTTTATCAACATTATGATACATTACTTCAAAAGTATCTTCCGATAACACTTTCTGTCTTTGAGAAGATGCAAATATTCCAACTCCACACATGGAAATCAAAAAAGTTGCCAATATAATAGAAATAATAACCATAATATTTCTGCGTCTTTCTGTCTTCAAACTACTGTTCGCCAATCTTTTTACAATCTTCTTACTATTTATTCTTAATATTCTATCCATAAGTTTGCTCCTTATCATTCCACAATTCTTCCATCTTCAATTCTAATAATCCTATCAGCTAACTGTGCAATCTCATTATTATGTGTAATCATAACAATAGTCTGATTGAATTTTTCTCCAGTTCGTTTTAATAAACCAAGCACATCTGCGCTTGATTTGCTGTCTAAATTTCCTGTCGGTTCATCAGCCAATACAATTGCAGGTTTTGCTATCAATGCTCTAGCGATTGCAACTCTTTGTTGCTGTCCTCCTGACAATTTATTTGGCATAGAATCAATTTTATCTTTTAATGATAACATTTCTATTATTTCATCTAAAAAAATATGATCAACCTCTCCGCCATCTAATTCCACAGGTAACACTATATTTTCGTAAACACTTAAAGATGGTAGTAAATTATAATTTTGAAATATAAATCCAATATTTCTACGACGAAATATTGTTATTTCATTATCATTCATTCTACTTAACATTTTTCCACTGATATATATTTCGCCTGATGTAGGTACATCAAGTCCCCCTATCATATGTAGCAGCGTTGATTTTCCTGAACCCGATGTTCCAACAATTGTTATAAATTCTCCTTGCTCCACCTTTAAATTAATTCCATTAATTGCTCTTACTATATTAGGTTCCTCTCCATAATATTTTTTTAAAATATAATCATAGCCTGTTGGCACTGGTATCTTAATATTCTCAAACTGCATATATATTGTATCCTCAAAGCAGTTCTTTGGGTACTTTCTATCATTACCTCTTATCTCATCATAATAATAACCAACTATATCTGATTGTCCATAATTTTCTAATGTAAGCTTTTCAAACAACTTCTGTGACTGAATATAATCATTACACAATGCTACTGTATTATCAATTCCAAGATAATAATTCTCACCTGCTATTATGCCCTTCATAACATTAACCGGATTATTAATACAATTAAATAATTCTCTCTGAACAACTTTAAATTCTAAATTGCTATTTACCCCATCATTAAACTCATCAATAGGAAATATATCTATAAAAATCCCCTGATTAAACTCTTCTGGCTTGTCCGGATATTCAATAGCAGTTGTTTCACTATTTCTTAGCTTAGAAAAAATCCACGTTCTGCCACATGAATTATACCAATCCTGATAATAATATTTGCCGCTAAACTCATCTTTAGCCACTTCTTTTAATCTGGCATAATCATCTCTTAACATACATACATCTATATCATCGTCCCATGGTATGAACCCCTTATTCCTGACAGCTCCAAGTAATGTACCAAATGCAGCATAGTATTTAATATCATACTTCTTACAAACTCTGTCTAATTCTGATAATAAATCCAATTCAACCGACCATACTTTCTTCATCAATGGTGAGACAATATAGCCATCACGGTTCTCTTCTTTTAAAAAATCATCATTCTTGTTATAATT
>OHBP01001011.1_pt1 | contig 12233 bp, 9 predicted proteins | sample 1577471 | NCBI WGS metagenome assembly OHBP01 (sample SAMEA3879503, study PRJEB24766) | human gut metagenome | biome: human-associated habitat; feature: feces | place: USA | collected 1985/1987
CTGCCACAGTGTGCTCCTATCTGGTGTATTAACAGACATTCCAGCTTTATCAGCCACCTTTATTGTATCTTTTACCGGTACTGCTGCCACACACGCTTTATATTCCATTACATCCTGCATACAATTATATATTATCTGTGCAGTTACGCAGGGTCTTGCCCCATCGTGGATAAATATATAGTCCTCGCCTGATAACCATTCTTCATCCCTTGATAACTGCCCAGCCCCACTGCTCATCAGTGTTTGTATAAGCTCAAGTCCTGAATGTACAGAGTCGTAGCGTTCTTTGCCGCCCAAGGCTATACCTGCTATCTTTTTATAGCCATTTTCTTTTGCAAAACGCATGGCCGCTTCAGAACCTTTGATCTCGCCTGCCACATTGCGCATGGTTGCTAATTCTTTATCCGCATAAGGATATGCAAAATAACGTTCTACCCCATCATGCATTAATACCATACCATAAGAAAATCTCTTCTGAGAATGATCATAACTTCCATCAACATATGCAACTAATGTATCTTCATCAATCTGCATCAATTCATTTGCATCGGGATTTAAGAACGCTTCTGCTTCTGCCTTTGTCTTAAATCCTTTGTATCTTGCATTTGGGAATCCCATGACCTGTGCTTTACATGCATCCCATGACATATAGATTCCTGGTTTTCTTCCTTTTTTTACTGCGTAAAATTTTCCTGCCATATATTTCCTCTTATTTCTTTAATAGTTTTAATCCTTATATTATAATTTTCTTTGAAAAGAAAAAATCCTGCATTGCAGGATTTTTCCTAACCTTATGATTCTAGTCGTTATCTCTTCCACCAAATAAAATGATCAGACGAAGCAAGCTAAGAAGTGCTGATGCTGCACCTGCTACATATGTCAGTGCAGCTGCTGATAAAACCTTCCTTGTCTGCCCCACTTCATCTTCGTACATGATCCCTGTACTTCCAAGAATTCGTAACGCTCTTGAAGATGCATTAAATTCCACCGGAAGTGTTACTAATTGAAAGATCACCGCTAATGAAAATAATAAAATTCCAACATTCAATAATGTCTGATTCATTCCAAGGATCACTCCACCTAGAATAAACAACCAGGAAAGATTGGATCCAAGATTCACAGCTGGAACCATAGCCCCACGAATCTTCAATGGTGCATATCCTTGCTGATGCTGTACAGCGTGCCCACACTCATGGGCTGCAACACCGATCGCTGCGATCGAATCAGATCCATAAGTTGCATCTGATAATCTTAATACTTTATTCTTTGGATCATAATGATCTGTAAGATTCCCGCTGACACGTTCTACCGAAACATCGTAAATTCCTGCCTGGTTTAAAATACGTTCAGCAGCCTGAGAACCCGTCAGTCCGCAATGACAACGGACTCTTGAATATCTTCGAAACGTTGAATTCATCTTGGAAGATGCGATCATCGTGATGATCACTCCGATGATGATCAAAATATACGTTGGGTCAAAATAATAACCATAACCGTATGGATACATAAATATCTCCCTTCTTTCTCTGTAACATGTAGATGATTATATCGTTCCTCCTACATGAAATCAAGGCAGTTTAGAAATATTTTATAATCATTTTATTGAATGATTAATTCTTCATATTTTTATAACAAAGAAGCTCTTAATTCGTCTCCGGATTTCGCACTCAAATATGCTGGCGCAATATCAAATACAGTCTTACATCCACTCTGTCCTTCTTTGGAAAGTTTATATGCAGCTCTTGCATATGCAACTAAAACACTTGATGTAAATTCTGGATTAGAATCTAATTTTAAGCTGTACTCGATGATATGTTTGTTTTCTTTTTCCCATCCTGTACATCCACTTCTTAATACAAATCCACCATGAGGGATCTTGCTGTGGTCACGATCTAATTCTTCCTGGCTGATGAAATGTACAGTTGTATCATAGTCTGAGAAGTAGTTCGGCATTGTCTTGATCTCTTCTTCAACTTTCTTCGCATCTGCACCTTCTTCAAGTACTACAAAGCATTCTCTTGTATGCTTCTGTCTTGTTGTAAGTTCTGGATCTTCCCCATTACGAACTGCTTCTAAAGCTGCTTCTACAGGAATTGTGTACTGTTTACCATCTTTGACACCTTCCACACGACGGATCGCATCAGAGTGTCCCTGGCTGACTCCTTTTCCCCAGAATGTATAATCTTTTCCTTCTGGAAGGATCGCGTTTGCATACATTCTATTTAAAGAGAACATTCCTGGATCCCAACCTACAGAGATGATTCCAACATGTCCATATTCTTTCGCTGCTTTATCTACATTTGCAAAATGTTCTGGAATTCTTGCGTGTGTATCAAAGCTGTCTACTACGTTAAATAATTTGGCATATTCTGGTGTCTGAACAGGAAGGTCTGTTGCACTTCCTCCACATAACATTAAAACATCAATCTTATCTTTCCAATCTTCAACATCTTTGACATTACATACAGCTGCACCTTCTGTTAAAATGCTGACTGTCGCTGGATCTCTTCTTGTAAATACAGCTACAAGCTCCAAATCGTCATTCTGTTTGATCGCGCATTCAATTCCGCGTCCAAGGTTACCATAACCCATAATACCAATTCTAATCATTGATTTTCTCCTTTTTGACTTTATTAAACATAGTATATCATTTCTGTGTTTTGCGTTCAATGTATTCTTTTTATGATTTTTTTGCTATAATGATCTTAAAAATTCCCGATGATTCCTGATCCTTCGGGAATATTCTAACAGAAATGAGGAATTTTATCATGTCATTTACCGGCATTTTCAAAGCAAAAAACGGCATTGTCGCTGTCGTTGATTCAAAGGCATCCAGAGTAGAAAATGGGCAATCTTATGAAGACGTTCACAGGAATCCAGAAAAGCTCTTTGTATTCCAAAACGGAATTGCAACAACTTTTGGTGCTAACCAAATTTTAGTCCAGAATCCTTTTGAATTTTCCTCAAAAGTCATTGCAATTGAAGATCTGGTTTATGAATATCTGCATTTAAAGAATATCTTAGATGCTTCTTTCTTCCAATCTCTGCTTGTAAAAATGACATCCAACCCAGCCAATACAGAACCTGTAAACTTTCTGGTTGGACGCAAAATCCGTCAGGAAGAATACATCTTAGAACATCATCAAGTACGTTATTGCGCCTACGCACAACGGCTCGCAACCCCAATGGAACATTTCTTTACTGGCGGAGATGAAAAATATCGGGAACACTTTGATAACCTTCCATATCTTTCACAGATCACCTCTGTTGATGTATTGCAGAAAACTGTTGCAAAAGAATTGGATGGATTGATTCAATATTATGACCAGCAATCCGAATATAATCCTGTAGGAAAGCCTGTGAAATCTTATGTTTTAAGATAATGCTACTTTATAGTTTTATCTTCGAAAAAGCCTCCGCAAATGCATTATTGATCGGCTCCTGTGCTTCTTTTTGCTGTTTTTTCAAATATCGGTTCACTTCTTTTTTACTCATTCCAGAACCTTGTTTTTCTTTTCTTTGTTTAAATGCAGACAGTTTTTCTTTATACCCGCAAACACATACAAACTTCTGTCCTTCACCTTCTCCAACCATCTCCATCTTCTTATGGCATACTGGACATCTGGCGTTTGTGATCCTTGAAATCGTCTTTTTATATCCGCAGGTACGATCCTGACATACCAGACGTTTTCCGTGTTTTCCATTGACTTCCAATAAAAATTTTCCACATTCCGGACAACGGTGTCTTGTAACATTATCATGTCTAAATTTACCATCCGATGTTTTAATATCATTGATCAATGCCTGTGTATAGTCTGAGATTTCTCTCATAAATTTCTGATCATTTTGTTTTCCTTTAGAAATTGCTGTCAGTTTCTTCTCCCAATCAGCGGTTAATTCTGCTTTCTTAAGATCTTCCGGAACTAGTTCTAATAACTGCTTTCCTTTGGATGTGATATGAATTTCATTTCCTTTTTTTTCAAGGAGATAGCTGTTAAATAACTTATCAATGATATCGGCTCTTGTCGCAACCGTTCCAAGTCCTTTTTTATCCATCTGATCGATCAATGTTCCTTCTGTGTAACGCCCTGGTGGATTCGTTGTTCCTTCTGTCATGGAAATCGTTCCAACCGGATATTCTTTTCCTTTGACTGGGATATTTCCTGCTTTGATCGTGTCTTTTGTTTGAGTTTCCTCTTCGTAGAGTTCTCTCCATCCCAGCTGTTTGATATTCTCTGCTTTTGCACGGAAAAGTTCTCCATTTATGCTTGCTTTCACAGAGAGTTGTTCAGAAATTGCTGGTGCTGATAAAACAGCTAAAAATCTTGCAACAACCATATCATAGATCTTTCGTTCATCGGAACTAAAACTTGTCAAGGATGCATACTGCTCTGTTGGAATGATCGCATGATGGTCAGATACTTTTTTATCATTAATAAAACGGCTGCTTGCTTTGATTTCTTTTCTTAATAACGTTGCTGCTGCCTTTTTATATGATCCATTCTGACATGCTTTGATCCTGTCTTTTAATGTATCTGTCATGTCATTGGTCAAATATCTGGAATCTGTTCTTGGATATGTCAATACTTTGTGATGCTCATAAAGACTCTGCATGATATTTAATGTCTGTTTTGGTGAAAAGCCGTAACGTTTACTCGCTTCTTTCTGCAAAGTTGTCAGATCATAAAGTTCTGGAGCATAGTTCTTTTTCTCTTTTTTTGAAACCTCCGTGATCACAAGATCATGACCTCTTAATTTCTTACCAAGTTCCTCTGCCCATTTCTTGTCAGAAATTCTCTGATTTCCTTTCTGATTCTCCCATGTGAAATTCATTCCTGTTGCAAAAATCTTATAACCGTAATATTTCTGCGGTTTGAAACTCTTAATTTCCTGCTCTCGGTTCATGATCATTGCCAAAGTTGGGGTCTGCACACGCCCACAAGATAACTGAGCATTGTATTTACATGTCAAAGCTCTTGTCGCATTGATCCCGACTAACCAGTCTGCTTCAGCTCTTGATCTTGCTGCACGGAAGAGATCATCATATTCTTTTCCCGGTTTTAAATGTGCAAAACCATCTTTGATCGCTTTGTCTGTTACCGAAGATATCCACAAACGGTAGATTGGTTTCTTATTTCCAGACATCTGTAAGATCCATCTGGCAACTAATTCTCCTTCTCTTCCTGCATCGGTTGCAATGATCACATCTTTGATATCATTTCGAAGGAGTAATTTCTTTACTGTCTGGAATTGTTTGGATGTCTTCTTTAACACTGTTAATTTCCAGTGTTTTGGCATCATTGGAAGGACATCCATATTCCACTCTTTGTATTCCTTTCCATACTGCTCAGGATCCGCCAGAGATACTAAATGCCCTAATGCCCACGTTACAATATGATCATTTCCTTCAATATAACTATGCGTTTCTTTCTTACAGCCAAGAACTCTCGCAATATCACGCCCAACCGAAGGCTTTTCTGCTAATACTAATCGTTTCATTTTTTTATTTAAACCTTTCTAAAATTGTCATCTCAAATTTATTATCCCGACCATTTTAACATATTTTGTGGTATACTGGAATAAAGATATTTTATCGTATTTTTACAGAATTGAGGTATTTACATATGAAATTAATGATCGCATCCGATATTCATGGATCTGCTTTTTACTGTAAACAATTAATCGAAGCATATAAACAAGAACAGCCTGATAAACTACTTCTTTTAGGAGATTTACTTTATCATGGCCCAAGAAATGACCTTCCTAAAGATTACGCACCAAAACAAGTCATCGAAATGCTAAACGCTATCAGCGACCAATTGATCTGTGTCAGAGGAAACTGCGAAGCCGAAGTCGACCAGATGGTACTAAACTTCCCTGTTCTAAGCGAATCCTGCATCCTATACATCGATGGACAAACCATCTACGCAACCCACGGGCACATAAACTCTCCAGCAAATCCTCCAAAATTACATAAAGGAGATATTCTGTTGACTGGCCATACCCATATCCCAGCCTGGGAAGAATATGATAACTTTTTATATTTAAATCCAGGATCTGTGTCCATCCCAAAAGAAGGATCCGAACATGGGTATATGATTTACGAAGATAAAAAGTTTTTATGGAAAACCTTAAAAGGTGACGTATATCATACACTTTAATTTTTTTGTTTTCTTATCACATATCTTAATGGTATTCTATAACCTTCATGTATATAAAACAAATAAAAAAGAGATGGAATACGAAAACGATTGAATTTCATGGCGGATCAGCGTTTTGCAAAAAATCCGTCATGAAATTCATGTTTCGTATTCCATCTCTTTTTTATTTGTTTTATATACTAGAAGATTATATAGTATCATTTGGATTTCCCATATAAATTCATCCTCTATTTCTTCAAGGGTATAGAAATCTTTTTCTTTCATAATCACTTATCTTTAGCGTTAAAATATCTGGTTCTTATCTCTTCAGCTTTCGCTATTTCTTTGGGTGGAGTTTTCTGCGTTTTCTTGATAAAACCATGGGTGGCTATGACCAATGTATCCGTGCCGTTCACTTTATCCCAAAAGGCTAATAGTCTATATTGTATGCCTCCGTATTGGGTTCGGAACTCCCAAATATCCGTGTCATCCAGTTTCTTGAATAGCACAGGATCTATTACAGATGTTGCTTTACGAATATTATAGGTTATTTTGTCGCTTATTTTAGAACTCAACCCTTTTAAAAATAGACGAGCCTCTTTAGACAGCACTACTTTAAATCTTGCATTTTCTTCCATGGTTTTATGTTTATCGATGCAAAATTACAAAGAAGTTTCCTTTTTAAGAAACAAAATCTGATATATTCTTGCTTTGTATTCACAACAGGAGTGTATGCTCTGATTCATGCAACCGTTTGCATTACTTCTTCTTCCTCTTCTGTTTCAAGCACTTGATAATCCGGAATAACTACTGTACTTATTTGCTTGTTAGCTATTTTAGCTATGCAGGCGCAAATAGTAACTACTACTCCGGATTTTCCAACGGAGAATGATGAAGTCACCATTGTTTTTGATGCAACGAAAGGTACGGCTGGGTTGAAAGGCTTTACCGGTGATGTATATGCGCATACGGGAGTGACAATTGGGAACACAGTTTGGCAATATGCCCCCACTTGGGGAGATAATTCGGCGAAGTATAAATTGACTTCATTAGGAAATGATAAATGGCAGCTGAAAATAACCCCCAATATTCGTGAATATTATGGTGTCAAAGATGGAGAAACTGTAACACAGTTAGCTTTTGTTTTTCGTAGTGCAGATAAATCAAAAGAAGGCAAGGACACGGGGAGCAAAGATATCTTTGTTGATGTACATACTGCCGGTTTAACCGTTCGTTTTGATCAACCTGCCGAGAAAGAAAATTTGATTACCAATACTGCTCTTACAATTCAAGCTTCCGCTTCTGTTGCCTCTGCTTTGAAACTCTATGTAGATGCTACTGAAATAGCCATGGAAGCTAATGCTACTACAATTTCTAAATCTCACACGTTCTCAACTGCCGGCAGATATACGTTGAAAGCAGAAGCTACCGCTAATGGTAAAACTGTTTCTGTTACACAAGAAGTAACAGTGCTGAATGGAACAAGTACCTCGGAGACAATGCCCAAAGGTGTGCGTCCTGGTATTAACTATATCAGTGATACAGAAGTGACTTTAGTACTACAAGCTCCGAAAAAAAAGTATGTATATGTAGTGGGGGACTTTAACGATTGGACTCCTAAATCGGATTATCAGTTGAAACAAGATGGTGAATATTTCTGGATAACTCTTTCCGGGCTGACAAAAGGTGAAGAATATGCTTTCCAGTATTTAGTAGATGGTTCTATTTATATTGCAGATCCTTATACTGATAAAGTACTGGACCCATGGAATGATTCGTATATTGAAAGTACGACATATCCGAACTTGAAACCTTATCCGACCGGAAAGGCAGAAGGCATTGTTTCGGTTCTACAGACTGGCCAGACTGCATATAATTGGAAAGTGAAGAACTTCGAACGTCCGGCTTCTGAGCAATTGGTTATTTATGAAATGTTGATTCGTGATTTTACTGAAGAACATACATTCAATGCTGCAAAAGAAAAACTGGAGTACTTGAAGAATCTGGGGGTAAACGCAATAGAACTAATGCCTGTTAATGAATTTGAAGGAAACACGAGCTGGGGATATAATCCTTCATTCTATTTTGCCGTAGATAAGTATTATGGTACAAAGAATGATTTAAGAGCTTTTGTGGATGAATGTCACAGTCAAGGGATGGCTGTTATTATCGACCTTGTGCTGAATCATAGCTTTGGTCAGTCTCCTTTCTATCTTCTGTATAAGGATGCAGATGGGAAGCCCTCTGCTGATAATCCGTGGTATAATCAAGAATCAAATATCAAGAATACGAGCCTTTCATGGGGATATGATTTAAATCATGAGAGTGAGTATACTCGTGCTCTGGTGGATAGTGTAGCTGGTTTCTGGATGTCGGAATATAAAATTGATGGTTTCCGTTATGACTTTACAAAGGGCTTTTCTAATACTCCTTATGGGGAGAATGACTGGGCAAATGGACCGGATAATGCACGTATTGCTAACTTGAAGCGTATGTCGGCTGCCGTACAAAAGCGGCAACCGGGTGCTTATGTTATTTTTGAACATTTGGCAGCTACTAGTGAAGAAAAGCAGTTAGGAGAAGCAGGTATCTTGTTGTGGCGTAATATGAATAACTCATATTGTCAAACAGCAATGGGATGGACTACAGAAAATGATTTCAGTGGTTTATATGCAGGAACAAGTATGCCTGCCGGTAGTTTAGTGGGATATATGGAAAGTCATGATGAAGAACGTACAGGGTTTAAAGCCTGGAAATGGGGAAATACAGGAGTAATAGCATCAACTACGAGTACAAATACCGGAATGAGCCCTGCAACAGGAAGTAATATTAATCTCTCTACCCGTACCAAACGTTTAGCCACCAATGCGGCCTTCTTCCTTACCGTACCCGGACCAAAGATGATCTGGCAATTTGGTGAGTTAGGATATGATTTCTCTATAAACAACAATAGCGACGGTTCTGGATATGATGATCAAGGTGGTTTTCGTACCGACCCCAAGCCGATACGTTGGGACTACTTTGAAGATGCTGATCGAAAGAAATTGTATGAGACGTATGCTGCTCTTTTAGATTTACGTCATTCCTATCCTGAACTGTTTGCTTCAAATACTACATTTAGCTGGAAAGTAGGTACTGCTAACTGGGACAATGGACGTACTTTGTCGGCTACTTCCATTGACGGCAAGTCTCTTGTAGTTGTTGGCAACTTTACGTTGGCAGATAAGAACTTTTCTGTAACTTTCCAGGAAACTGGTACATGGTATGAGTTACTGAAAGACAATGAGCCTTTGAATGTGTCAAGCACTACACAGACTATTGCTGTTCCTGCCCATGAATTCCGTCTCTTTACTAACTTTAAACCGACTCTGACAGGTATCGAGACTACTGCTCCTGATGCCGAAAAGCCTTTAATATATTACAATAGAGGTATGGATACTTTGGTGCTGCCTGCCGGAGAAGCTAAACGCGTAGAAGTATATTCTGTGAATGGAATGTTGGTGATGACACAGGAAAAATGTACTTCTGTTGGTTATTATATGGCACGGGCTTATATGGAAGATGGCAGAGTACAGGTTTGCAAAATAATGAAATAGATTAGTTACGATAAAATAGGTTAGTTGCTGTAAATATGATCAACAACAAAGTGAATTTATGCTTTTCGAAGAAAGCTGCGGGTATATTACTCGCAGCTACTTCTTTTTTAGTGATGGCTTGTAGTGAAAATGTAAAAGAATTGTCTACGCTAAGTACGAACGAATTAGGCATTACCATACCTGACGGACAGTCACGTGAATATTCTTATACAGACAAAAACGGAGGTTTCTATTATGGAATGACCTCTACGGATGATTGGGGAGATTGGTATGCAGGCTGGAATATTTATGCCAAACGTATCTTTGCCGATTACCGTTTGTATGTGGATGGAGAAAGATTGCTTCGGGAAAATGCCCGCACATCGGTATATCCTGACAAATTAGTTCGCCGATATGAAAAGGCTGTGGAAACATTCTGTCTGGTGGATGAACCGAAGCTGTTGTATGTTCGTATGGATAGTGTACAAGGGAAGCAGATCTCATTCATGCTGATGGGGGAAAATGTGGTGGATGCACGGAAGGATGGAAATTCTGTACTCTATACAACGAAAGAGTCACCGGAAAATGTAATACGTATAGCACCCGTAGCGGAGACAGGAATTGAGTTTGCAGATAATCTGATAACTGTTCCGGTAGCTGCAGGTGGTTTCCTGATTGCTTTTGGTACGGAAGAAGATAGCCGGCAAGCAATAGATGGTTTCCGTAAAGAAGGAGAGAAGTGGTTGGCTGCACGTAGTCAGCGTATTCAATCCTTACTGGATCATAATCCTTTAAAGACCAATCTGGATTCTTTGGATCATGCCCTTGCCTGGATTATGCTTACCAATGATCAGTTGATCACTCATCAGCACGGTGGTTATGGTATGTATGCCGGTTTACCCTGGTTCACGGACTTCTGGGGGCGGGATATGTTTATTTCTATGCCGGGTGCAGTGCTTTGTACAGGGCAGTTTGATACGGCACGTGATATTCTTGCGTCATTTGCACGTTATCAGGATACCATTTCCACATCTCCTACTTACGGACGTGTACCTAATCGTTTGAATCTGGAAGGTATTCTTTATAATACCACTGACGGAACCCCTCGTTTCGTTATGCAGGTGCACGATTATCTGAAATATACGGGTGACACCGCCTTCGTGAAAGAAATTTATCCTTCAGTGAAGATTGCTACAGATGCTTCTCTTCGCCTGTATACGGACGAAAAAGGGTATCTTACCCATGCGGATGCGGACACTTGGATGGATGCCAAACGTCAAAGCAAGTATCCCTGTTCACCACGTGGCAATCGTGCTGTGGATGTGCAGGCATTGTGGTATACCCAATTGACGAATGCCTCGGATCTTGCCCGCTACATGAACCGTGAAGAAGATGCTCAGCGTTGGAATCTTGCCGCGGAGCGTCTCCGCTCAAATTTTGAACAGGATTTTGTAGACACAGCCTCCCAGTCAATCTATGATCATCTGAATACAGATGGAAGTGGGGATGCGCAATTCCGTCCCAATGCTATCTATGCGTTGGATCTGGTTTCTGATCCTGACTTGAAGATGCATGAGACAAAAGAAGTTTGGGAACGTCTGGTATATCCGTGGGGAGTGTCTTCACTCGATCAGTCCGACGAACAGTTCCATCCTTATCATGAGCAATGGTATCGTTATCATAAAGATGATGCTTATCATAATGGCACGATATGGCTTTGGAATAATGGTATGGCCATGCAGCGGATGATAGAAAACGGACAAGCTGACATCGCGTATACTTTGTTCAGGAACATGAACCGCCAGGCACTTGCGGAAGGTGCTGTCGGCAGTTTATCAGAGAATGCGGATGCATGGCCACGTGCCGGGCAGACATGGGTGCGTCGAAGTGGAACTTTCCTGCAGGCGTGGAGTAATAGCGAGCATATCCGCGTGTGGAATCAATACTTCCTGGGAATTCGTCCTGATATGCTCAATCATTCCATAACCATTGATCCGCAGCTTCCTTCTGAATTGAAGGTAGTGGATAGTCGGGTAAATATAGGAGATGGTACATTACGTATGATTATTGCTAAAAATGATGCGAGTGGAACCTACCGCTATGAATGGACCGGTACACCCGTAACTCTCAAACTGGATATTGATTCTTATCAGACATTGGATGTTCCGGTTTCAACAGATCACTCGGTAAGTATCAGGACAGAGGGAGCACGTATGACAGTGGATGTCTCTGATGCCTCCGGTAAGAAGACAGCCAATTACGTAGCAGAACGGGATGTGCTCAAGCAGGAACAGAAGAAACAACAAGATGATTATTTTATGAATACTCATTTTGCAAAGCCTTCTTACAGAGAAAATATGAAGAGTATGTCCCGTTACTTTGATCCGCCATTGACGTATCAGAGTGTGGAATAATTCTATTCGTAAATCTTATTCAGCAATTTATTCAGCCACTCCCAGCGGAAAAGAAACCAGCGGCGGGTACTGCTTTGTTTACCGCCGAAGCGTAAGACAAATTC
>OHBP01001015.1_pt1 | contig 12179 bp, 10 predicted proteins | sample 1577471 | NCBI WGS metagenome assembly OHBP01 (sample SAMEA3879503, study PRJEB24766) | human gut metagenome | biome: human-associated habitat; feature: feces | place: USA | collected 1985/1987
CCCGACTCTCTGGATGACTCTTGTGCACGCGAGGAATGGGACTGGATGCCGCAGTACGACCTGGAGTCCATGACCGTAGACATGCTTGAGAAATTAAGAGCTAAATTAAACAAGTGACCGTAAGCGGTCCGTAAAGAATGAAAAAACTTTTATTGGGATTTTTGTTGTTCACCTTTTTGATTTCGTGCGGAAACAAAAAGGCGAAAATGGATCCCTTTGCTACCATTACGGAAATGGTGGATTCGGCCGGTCACAAGGCCGATACGCTGCTGGAAGCAGAAGTGAAGGAAGAACCGAAGCCGATGGAGGCAGACGAGCTGTTTGATGATTTTATCTTCAATTATGCTTCGGATGATGCCCTGCAAAGGCAGAGGACGGTATTCCCTTTGCCCTATTACAATCGTGACACGCCGTCAAAGATAGAGGAAGAGTTTTGGAAGCATGATTATCTGTTTACCAAGCAGAACTATTACACCTTGCTTTTTGATAAGGAAGAGGATATGGACATGGTGGGCGATACTACGCTGACATCGGTGCAAGTGGAGTGGATTTTCTTGAAAACGCGTATGGTGAAGCGTTATTATTTTGAACGGAAGCGGGGAATGTGGATGCTCGAGGCCATTAACCTGCGCGAGATGGAGAAAGGTGAAAATGAGGACTTCGTGGAATTCTATACCCGTTTTGTGACGGACAGTGTCTATCAGAGCAAGCATATCAGGCATCCGCTACAATTCATCACCATAGACCCTGATGACGAGTTTTCTATTCTGGAAACTACTTTGGATGTGGACCAGTGGTATGCCTTTCGTCCGGTAATGCCTACCGACAGATTGTCTAATATCAATTACGGACAGAAGAATGAGGACTTGTCGGATACCAAAATACTGAAGGTAAATGGTATAGGCAACGGATACTCCAATATCTTCTATTTCCGCAAACGCAGTAAAGGATGGGAGCTGTACAAATATGAAGACACGAGCATTTAAATAAAGGAGGAAAGGTTTGAAGAAGATACCCAATACATTTGGAATTGATGTTACTGCTGCAAGATTTCTGGAATACGGTTCGGAGGATGAACTGCGGGAGCTGATTGCAGCAGGACAGGTCGTTGCGCCCTGGCTGCATATCGGTGGAGGGAGCAACCTGCTCTTTATTAAGGATTATGAAGGCACGGTGCTGCATTCACGTATCGGTGGCCTGGAGGTGACGTCAGAGGATGAGGAGCACGTGTCGGTGCGTGTGGGCGCCGGTGTGGTATGGGACGATTTTGTGGCCTACTGTGTGGAGCGGCATTGGTATGGTGCCGAGAATCTTTCGCTGATACCGGGTGAGGTGGGGGCGAGCGCAGTACAGAATATCGGTGCCTATGGTGTGGAAGTAAAGGACCTGATAACATCTGTGGAAACCATAAACATGGCAAGGGAGAAGCGTATCTACGGGGTGGACGAATGCGGCTACTCCTACAGAAAGAGCTTGTTTAAGCAACCGGAGATGAAGACCGTGTTTGTGACTTACGTGAACTTCTGCCTGGGTAAACGGGAACATTATACATTGGATTACGGTACTATCCGGCAGGAGCTGGAGAAATATCCGGTGCTGAATCTGGAAATTTTGCGCCGCGTGATTATAGACATCCGTCAAAGCAAGTTGCCCGACCCGAAGGTGCTGGGCAATGCGGGTAGTTTTTTTATGAACCCCATCGTGCCGCGTCGGCAGTTCGAGTCTTTGCAACGGGAATATCCGGACATGCCCCACTATGATGTGGATGCCGGTCGGGTAAAGATACCGGCTGCCTGGATGATAGACCGGTGTGGCTGGAAAGGCAAGGCGCTGGGGCCTGCTGCGGTGCACGGCCGGCAGGCGTTGGTGCTGGTGAACTCGGGTGGTGCCACGGGAGCGGATATTGTCGCTCTTTCGGATGCCGTGCGGGCTTCTGTCCGCGAGAAATTCGGCATTGATATTCACCCGGAAGTTTGTTTGATAAAATAGTAAGAGAGTTTTGACACACCCAAACATTGTTGTATATAACCTGATTTTAGAAATTTATTTGATTTAGTCAATGGGAAAACTCAGAATATTAGGAAGTGGAACTTCGACCGGTGTGCCTGAGATAGGCTGTACTTGTCCGGTCTGCACTTCCACTGACCCGCGGGACAACCGCTTGCGTGCGTCATCCCTGCTGCATACGGATGATGCGGTGATATTGATAGATTGTGGTCCTGACTTCAGGGAACAGATGCTGCGTGCTTCTTCTTTTGAGAAGATAGACGGCGTACTGGTGACACACGAACACTATGACCATGTGGGTGGTCTGGATGATTTGCGCCCGTTCGGTCGTTTTGCCGATATCCCTATCTATTCCGATGCCTACACTGCTGCCCATCTGCGGGCAAGGATGCCTTACTGCTTTGTCGATAAGGTATATCCGGGAGTTCCGCGTATCTATCTGCAGGAAGTGGAGGCGGGGCAGGTGTTCCACATCAACCGGACGGAAGTGCTGCCTTTACGGGTGATGCACGGCAGGCTTCCCATCCTGGGCTACCGCATTGGCGGCCGGCTGGGATATATCACGGATATGCACATGATGCCTGAGGAATCTTATGAACAATTGAAGGGCTTGGACGTTTTGGTAATGAATGCTTTACGGCCAAAGCCGCATCCTACGCACCAGAGTATTTCGGAGGCGTTGGAGGCTGCCGGACGTATTGGTGCCAAAGAGACCTATTTCATCCATATGAGCCATCATGCAGGGCTTCATGCCGATATCGAAAAGCAGCTGCCACCCCATGTACACTTTGCCTACGATGGACTTGAAATAGATTTCTAAACTTTTTGAAACATTTGTTTTGTTTTATTAGTAGAAAATGCTATTTTTGCCAAAAGTTGATGAATAAATGCCATGAAACTCCGACTCCTCATACAGATAGCTGTCGTTGTGTCCATAGTGCTGCTATGTACCGGTTTTGGTGTGTATTCTTTCCTGCGGTTGAATTCGGTGGAGAACCGGCAGGATTTCAATCTTTATACTTTGGTGCCGCAAGATGCCACAGCCATACTCGAAACCGACCGTATGGCAGACCTCGTGGAGGATATCAATGAACTGAATTGCAGCAAAGACAATCATTTTCTATACGTATCGGAGCTTTTTGTTTACTTGAAGAAGTATTTGTATACTTTGGTGGAGGATACTCCGCATGGACTGAGTAAACAGATGAACAAGATGCTGATTAGCTTTCACGAGCCGGATACACCGATGAACCAAGTATTGTATTGCAGTTTGGGTTCGGGTGATTATGAGTTGGTGGAATCTTTTGTGGAGAAGTACTGCTCCAGTTCGTTTCCTTCCAAGTATTTCGATTACAAGGGAGAGGAGATACGTATCTATCCCATGGCAGACGGTCGTTTCCTGGCTGCCTACTTCACTCCCGATTTTCTGGTTGTAAGTTTCCAGAAGCGTTTGATAGAACATGTGATTGATGCGCGGCGCAGCAAAAAGTCCCTGATGAACCTCCCTTCTTTCCGCACTATGTACGCGGGCAAGCAGAGTAACGTGGCTGCCACGGTCTATGTGCGTATGAAAGGAGTGGATATGGGGAAGCCTACGGATGGTATCCGTTCGCAGACGCAGCTGGGCAGTTGGGCGGAGTTTGACATGAAGTTCAATGAAGATGCCATTTATTGCTCCGGCATCAGCCATGGGTCGGATTCCACACAGACGTTTATCAATGCCTTGCGGGTGCAGCAGCCGGTAGAGGACGGATTTTCCGGGGCTCTGCTTCCGTCTTCCACTTTCTTTTACGATCGCTGGGCAATGTCTGACAGAAATTCCTGGTTTGGCTTTACTGCCAGTCAGGAGTATGCCAAGGCCACCTATTCAGACTATATCAAGCAGCGCGACGAGGAGTGGATTGCTTACTTGAATGAGCATGCGGGCGAGAGCGTGATGTCTTGCTTGTTCCAGTCTAAAGACACGTTGGACAAGCTGCCTTGCGCCGTGATGTGTATCCCTCTCAAGGATGAACTGGCAGCGGAACGCCGCTTGCAGTCTCTACTTTACAGTACCCCCAAGGAAGAGGATGCTCCGCTTATGCCGAAGGTGGTTTCAAATAATTCGTTGTATCCCAAAGCAAGGAAGTTCCCTAAATATGTGTTGCCCCGTAACACGCTGCTCACCCAGCTGACGGGTATCACGGAGTCTGCCCTTTATACCTTTGCCTGTTTCTATCGGGGTAGTCTGTTGCTGGCTCCCGATGCACTGAGCCTTTCGGCCTATATTGAGGCGGTGGAGAGTGGAGATGTGTTAGACGGAACACCGGTGTACGAAGAGGGTATAGGCAGTCTTTCACCCATATATAATTTTGTGATGATGGTGGATATGGAGATGATGCTGAGCCAGCCTGAAACGTATGTGCGTCTGATACCGAACTTCTTCTTCCGTCAATCCAACTTCTTCCGTCATTTCATGCTTGCAGTACAATTCACTTGTACAGAAGGGGTGGTTTATCCGAATATCGTATTGCTTTATAAAGGGTGATTAATCGGTCATTCTGTAGAGTGCTGAGGGAAAATAAGCACGAGGAAAGTCAAAATACACACTCACCACAGATTGCACAGATTAAAACAGCTAAAAATTCTTGATTATCAAAATTCTAGAATGAACTGTGTTAATCTGTGCAATCTGTGGTGAATTATAACATATTCTTAGAACGGCAGGTCATCCTTTGCATCCCCTGCGAGGAATTCCGGTGCGGCAGTGGGAGCCGGCGGTGGAACGGGAGCGCCCGGAGCGGGTGCGGCAGTGCTTACGCGTTCTACCTTCCATGCGCGAATACTGTTGAACCAACGGTCTTGCCATTGGCGTGCGTCTACATCAAAAGATACTGTCAGCTCTTCGCCCATCTGAATATTGAACTGTTCGATTTTGTCCGCTCCAAATACGTCAAAACACATTTTGCGCGGATATTGGCCATGGTCTTCAATCACATATTCTTGTGATTTCCATTCGTTACCTGACTTGGAAACTCCGCCTCTGGGCTGGAGTATAGCGATGATTTTTCCTGTAAATTCCATTGTTTTCTTTTTAAATGATGCGGCGAAGTTACAATTTTTTAGGAATATGAGACGAATATTCGGCTGTTTTTTCTTGCTATTTCTTTGTCGTAGGGAATTCTTTTTTTAACTTTGTCCGTCAGTTTGAAAAAGATAAAAACGGTTTCTAAGACGTTAGCAAAATAAAAAACTTAAATATACAGAAGATATGAAATTTATCGTTTCGAGTACTGCGCTCTCCAGTCATTTGCAGGCTATCAGCCGTGTGATTAATTCGAAGAATGCGTTGCCTATTTTGGATTGTTTCCTCTTTGAACTGCAAGACGGAACCTTGTCTGCAACTGTTTCCGACAGTGAAACGACGATGGTCACTACGGTCGAAGTGAATGAAAGTGATATGGACGGCCGTTTTGCCGTCACAGCCAAAACCCTTTTGGACGCTTTGAAGGAAATTCCCGAACAACCGTTGACTTTTGAAATCAATACGGATTCCCTTGAAATCACGGTACAGTATCAGAACGGTAAATACAGCCTGATGGGGCAGAATGCGGACGAGTTCCCGCAGTCTGCCATGTTGGGTGACAATGCCGTACGTGTGGAAATGGATGCACAAGTGTTGCTGGGTGGTATCAACCGTGCCGTGTTTGCTACGGCTGATGACGAGCTTCGTCCCGTGATGAACGGTATCTATTTCGATATCACAACGGAGGACATCACGATGGTGGCATCAGACGGTCATAAGCTGGTGCGCTGCAAGACACTGGCTGCCAAAGGTAACGAACGTGCCGCCTTTATCCTGCCCAAGAAGCCGGCTTCGCTGATGAAGAATCTGCTGCCGAAAGAACAAGGCATGGTGACTATCGAGTTCGACGAACGCAACGCTGTGTTCACATTGGAAAGCTACCGCATGGTGTGCCGTCTCATCGAAGGACGCTATCCCAACTACAACTCTGTGATTCCGCAGAACAACCCTTATAAAGTGACGGTAGACCGTCTGCAACTGCTCGGTGCTTTGCGCCGCGTGTCTATCTTCTCTTCGCAGGCAAGCAGCCTTATCAAGCTCCGTATGCAGGAGAATCTGATTGTCATCTCCGCACAGGACATCGACTTCTCTACATCGGCCGAAGAAACACTGGTTTGCCAATATGCGGGCAATCCGATGAGCATCGGTTTCAAGTCCACTTTCCTGATTGACATTCTGAATAACATTTCTGCCGATGAAATCGTTATCGAACTGGCAGATCCTTCACGTGCAGGTGTCATTATTCCGGTAGAGCAGGAAGAGAACGAAGACTTGCTGATGCTGCTGATGCCGATGATGCTGAATGACTGATGAATATTAGCAATCGGATTATGAGCTACGAGCTACAAGTGGCTGCGCAATTATGCCGCACGGTACTTGTAGCTCGTGGCTTGTAAGTTAAACTTATAATTTATAGCTCATAGCCAGAGCTTATAAAACGAAAAAACAATGAAATTGAATCTGAAAAATCCGATAGTCTTTTTTGATTTGGAGACTACGGGTACCAATATCAACTCAGACCGAATTGTCGAAATCTGTTACCTCAAGGTATATCCCAACGGGAATGAGGAGTCCAAAACCATGCGTATCAACCCCGAAATGCCCATTCCTGCCGAAGCATCTGCCGTTCATGGCATCTACGATGCCGATATAGCCGACTGCCCCACATTCAAGGAAGTGGCGCGCAACATTGCCAATGACATTGAAGGATGCGACTTGGCGGGCTTCAACTCCAACCGTTTTGATATCCCCGTCCTGGCGGAAGAGTTCCTTCGTGCCGGTGTGGACATTGACATGAGCCGCCGCAAGTTTGTGGACGTGCAGGTCATTTTCCACAAGATGGAGCAACGCACGCTGTCTGCTGCCTATAAATTCTATTGCGGCAAGAATTTGGAAGACGCCCATACGGCAGAGGCTGATACACGTGCCACCTACGAGGTGCTGATGTCGCAGTTGGACCGCTATCCGGAGTTGCAGAATGACGTGGCTTTCCTTGCCGACTATTCCAGCTTCAACAAGAATGTGGACTTTGCCGGTCGTATGGTCTACGATGACAAAGGTGTGGAAGTATTCAACTTCGGCAAGTACAAGGGCATGTCGGTATCCGATGTCCTGAAGCGCGATCCCGGCTATTACAGCTGGATTCTGAACAGTGATTTTACCCTGAATACCAAAGCCACGCTGACCAAGATACGTCTGCGTGAAATGACTCAGAAATAAATGGCAAATATACTGAAAGGGAAGAAAATAGTATTGGGCATTACGGGCAGCATTGCCGCCTATAAAGCATGCTATATTATTCGCGGACTGATTAAGCGTGGTGCAGAGGTGCAGGTGGTCATTACGCCTGCCGGAAAAGAATTTATTACCCCTATCACGCTCTCTGCCCTGACCAGCAAACCGGTTATCAGTGAGTTCTTTGCCCAACGCGATGGCACCTGGAACAGCCATGTGGACCTCGGTCTGTGGGCAGATGCCATGCTGATAGCCCCGGCTACGGCTTCCACCATCGGCAAGATGGCGAATGGCGTGGCAGACAATATGCTGATTACCACCTATCTTTCCGCCAAAGCTCCGGTGTTTGTGGCGCCTGCCATGGACCTGGACATGTATGCCCATCCTTCCACCCAAAAGAATCTGGATACACTCCGCTCTTATGGAAACCACATCATAGAACCTGCTACGGGAGAACTCGCCAGCCATCTGGTGGGGAAAGGCCGTATGGAGGAGCCGGAGAATATCATCCGCCACCTGGAAATGTACTTTGCTGCCAAAGATGGCGACCTGGTGGGCAAGACAGTGATGATAACCGCAGGACCTACTTATGAGAAGATAGACCCGGTGCGCTTCATCGGCAACTATTCTTCCGGCAAGATGGGACTTGCCCTGGCAGATGAATGTACCGCCAGAGGGGCCAAGGTGATACTGATTGCCGGTCCGGTGCAGCAAGGCACTTACTTCCCGATGCACCAGTACCATGCGGTAGAGTCGGCGCAGGAGATGTTCGAGGCTGCATCCGCCGCCTTTGTCCATGCCGATGCCGCCATCTTGACGGCTGCCGTGGCAGACTACACCCCCGAACAAGTGGCGGATGAGAAAATCAAGCGTGAAAAGACCGGGGAGATGAGTTTGAACTTGAAACCTACTCGCGACATAGCCGCTTTCTTAGGCAATCTGAAGAACGATACAGAGCACCAACGGCGCCTCCTCGTAGGCTTTGCCCTTGAGACTCATAACGAGCAGATGAATGCGGAAGACAAGCTCAACCGCAAGAATCTGGACTTCATCGTGCTGAACTCCCTGAACGACAAGGGAGCCGGTTTTCGTTGCGATACCAATAAAATCAGTATCATAGACCACCAGGGAAAGACGGACTACCCCTTGAAGTCCAAAGCCGAAGTGGCTGCCGACATCGTAGACCGTCTGGTGAAAGATTTAAATAGTAAATAGTAAATCGTCAAATCGTCAATATCCTTATGTTGCGTTCGCTTTACATACAGAATTATGCGCTTATTGAAAAGCTCGATATCAGCTTCAGCAGCGGTTTCTCGGTGATAACGGGTGAGACCGGTGCTGGAAAATCCATTATTCTGGGTGCCATCGGTCTGCTGCTGGGACAGCGTGCCGATGTGAAAGCCATTCGTGTAGGAGCTTCGAAGTGCATTATTGAGGCCCGTTTTGATATTTCCGCTTACGGTATGCAGCCTTTCTTTGAGGAGAATGAGTTGGAGTACGAGGAAGAATGCCTCCTGCGCCGCGAGGTGTCCGCTTCGGGCAAGAGCCGGGCATTCATCAATGACACGCCTGCTTCATTGGCTCAGATGAAGGAGCTGGGAGAACAGCTGATTGACGTGCATTCCCAGCATCAGAACCTATTGCTGAACAAGGAAGGATTTCAGTTGAATGTACTGGACATCTTGTCGCATAACGAAGAGGCCTTGTCTGCTTACCAGCATATCTTCGGAGCATGGAAGCAGGCACAGCAGGATTTGGAGGCCCTTGTTGCCCGTGCCAATCAGGATAAGTCGGACGAAGACTATATCCGTTTCCAACTGGAACAGTTGGAAGAGGCACACTTGTCTGCCGGTGAGCAGGAGCAAGAGGCAGATACGCTGAGCCATGCGGAAGAGATAAAGGCCGGACTCTATCGGGTAGGGCAGACGCTCTACTCGGACGAAGGAGGCTTGTTGTCCGGGCTGAAGGAATGCCTGAATACGATGCTCGGCCTGCAGAGGGTTTATCCGGTTGCCGGGGAACTTGCCGAACGCATGGAAAGCACTTATATCGAGTTGAAGGATATTTCGCAGGAAGTGTCGGGTAAGGAGGATGAAATAGAGTTCAACCCCGAACGTCTGGATGAAGTGAACGAACGTCTGAACTTGATTTATACGCTCCAACAGAAGCACCGCGTTTCCACTGTCGGTGAACTTCTGGCGCTGACGGATGAATACGCCGCCAAACTCTCCGCCATCACTTCGTCCGACGAGCACATCGAGGAACTGAAAGCGCGTTGCGACGCTTTATATAATAAGGTGAAAAAGCAGGCTGCCGTCCTCACCAAGGCGCGTACTGCCGCTGCCCGTGAAGTGGAGAAGCAGATGGCTGCGCGGCTGGTTCCGTTGGGCATGCCCAATGTCCGTTTCCAGGTAGAGATAGGTGCCCGCAAAGAGCCGGGCATACACGGGGCGGATACTGTGAACTTCTTGTTTTCCGCGAATAAGAACGGGGCATTGCAAAGCGTCTCCTCCGTAGCTTCGGGTGGTGAAATAGCCCGCGTCATGCTCTCCATCAAAGCAATGATAGCCGGTGCCGTCAAGCTTCCTACCATTGTATTCGACGAAATAGATACCGGAGTCTCCGGCGAGATAGCCGACCGCATGGCGGATATCATGCAGGAGATGGGCGAGCAGGACCGCCAGGTAATCAGTATCACCCATCTGCCCCAGATTGCTGCCCGCGGACGCGCCCATTATAAGGTGTACAAGCAGGACAACGAGACGGAAACAAACAGTCACATCCGTCGTCTGACCGACGATGAACGTGTGGAAGAAATAGCCCATATGCTGAGTGGCGCTAAGCTGACCGAAGCCGCACTGAACAATGCCAGAGCATTGCTGGAAGTATCAAATAGTAAATAGTAAATCGTCAAATAGTAAATACCCATATATGGTTGATAACAGTGAAATGATTTTCGGCGTCCGTGCCGTGATAGAAGCCATTCAGGCAGGAAAAGAGATAGACAAGATATTGGTAAAGAAGGACATTCAGAGTGATTTGTCAAAAGAGCTGTTCGCTGTCTTGAAAGGGACTTTGATACCGGTACAGCGCGTTCCGGTGGAACGCATCAACCGCGTGACGCGTAAGAATCACCAGGGAGTGATTGCCTTCATCTCTTCAGTCACTTACCAGAAGACGGAGGACTTGGTACCTTTCCTTTTCGAGCAGGGCAAGAATCCTCTGTTTGTGATGCTTGACGGCATCACGGATGTCCGCAATTTCGGCGCCATTGCCCGTACTTGCGAGTGTGCGGCGGTAGATGCCGTGATTATCCCTGCACGGAACAGTGTATCAGTCAACGCAGATGCCATGAAAACTTCGGCAGGAGCCTTGCACACTTTGCCCGTTTGCCGCGAACACAGCCTGAAAGAGACCCTGCAATTCCTCAAGAATAGTGGTTTCCATATCGTGGCAGCCACGGAGAAAGGCGATTACGACTATACCAAAGCCGACTATACCGGTCCGATGTGCATCATTATGGGTGCCGAAGACAAGGGGGTGTCCTATGACAACCTGGCGTTGTGTGACGAGTGGGTGAAGATTCCCATGTTGGGAACCATCGAGTCCCTCAATGTTTCCGTTGCAGCCGGCATTTTGATTTATGAAGCGGTAAAACAAAGAACCAACTAAGATATGAAAAAGAAATTGCTGTTGATGCTCACTCTCTGTTTATTGGCTCAGTGGAGTGTGGCACAAGCCCCGAAGTGGGTAGACAAAGCCAAACGTGCCGTTTTTTCGGTGGTGACCTACGACCAGAACGATAAGATACTGAATACTGGAAACGGCTTTTTTGTCACTGAAGATGGCGTTGCGCTTTCTGACTACACCTTGTTCAAAGGTGCCCAGCGCGCCGTTGTGATGAGCTCGGACGGGGCACAGATGCCGGTGGAGGCCATTATGGGGGCCGATGACATGTACGATGTTGTCAAGTTCCGTGTCGGCATCCCCGGAAAGAAAGTCACGGCACTCACTTTGGCTGCTGTGGCTCCGGCTGCCGGTGCGGATGTATATCTGCTGCCTTATTCCACCCAGAAGGACCGTTCCTTCACTGCCGGGAAAGTAAAGGAAGCTGATAAGATTTCCGGCAACTATTCCTATTATACGCTCGATATGCGTCTGAAGGACAAGATGGTGAGTTGTCCGCTGATGACTGTGGACGGGCAGGTCTTCGGCCTTGCGCAGAAGTCCTCCGGACAAGACACGGCTACCATCTGCTATGCCATTGATGCCAATTTCGCCATGTCGCAGAATATCTCCGCATTGTCTTATGGAGATATGTCATTAAAGGGCATCGGTATCAAGAAGGCATTGCCCGATACCGAAGAGCAGGCTTTGGTGTTCCTCTACATGGCTTCTTCCCAACTGTCTCCGGAGAAGTATATGGAGACTCTGAACGATTTCATTGCACAATATCCTGCCAGTGCCGACGGTTATCTGCGCCGTGCTTCCCAGCATCTGTTCATGTCCCGTGAAGATGCTTCCATGGATAAGGTCGCCGCAGATATGGATAAGGCTTTGGAGGTTGCCGCAAAGAAAGATGATGTGTATTACAACCGGGCCAAGATAATCTATAATTATGCATTGGGCAAGCCCGAGAAAGTTTATAAGGACTGGTCGCTCGACAAGGCTTTGGACGAGGTACGGAAAGCGATAGCCATTGACGAGCTTCCGGTTTATGTCCAGTTGGAGGGTGACATCCAGTTTGCCAAGCAGGACTATCCGTCGGCATTTACCAGCTATGATAAAGTGAATAAGACCATTCTGGCCTCTCCGGCTACCTTCTTCAGTGCCGCCAAGACCAAGGAATTGATGCAGGCGCCTGCCGAGGAGG
>OHBP01001019.1_pt1 | contig 12171 bp, 7 predicted proteins | sample 1577471 | NCBI WGS metagenome assembly OHBP01 (sample SAMEA3879503, study PRJEB24766) | human gut metagenome | biome: human-associated habitat; feature: feces | place: USA | collected 1985/1987
CCGCGGCGACGTCTGCCAGCCCGGTGCCCGCCAGCACTGGCGCGCCACCAGCCCGGTCTTCCTCGACTACGCGCTCAACCTGTGCCGCAAGATGGCCGAGCACTACAAGGACAACCCCTATGTGGTCTCTTGGCATGTGAGCAACGAGTACGGCTGCCACAACCGCTTCGACTATTCCGAAGACGCCGAGCGCGCCTTCCAGAAGTGGTGCGAGAAGAAGTACGGCACCATCGACGCCGTCAACGACGCTTGGGGCACCGCATTCTGGGCGCAGCGCATGAACAATTTTTCCGAGATCATCCCGCCGCGCTTCATCGGCGACGGCAACTTCATGAACCCGGGCAAGCTGCTTGACTGGAAGCGCTTCAGCTCCGACGCCCTGCTCGACTTTTACAAGGCCGAGCGCGACGCCCTGCTCGAGATCGCCCCCAAGCCGCAGACCACCAACTTCATGGTCTCCGCCGGCGGTGCCGGCATCGATTACGACAAGTGGGGTTACGACGTGGACTTCGTGTCCAACGATCACTACTTCACGCCTGGCGAAGCCCACTTCGACGAGCTGGCTTACTCGGCCTCCCTATGTGACGGCATCGCCCGCAAGAATCCGTGGTTCCTCATGGAGCACTCCAGCTCCGCCGTCAATTGGCGCCCGATCAACTATCGCGTCGAGCCCGGCGAATTGGTGCGCGACTCCCTGGCCCACTTGGCCATGGGCTCCGACGCCATCTGCTACTTCCAGTGGCGCCAGTCCAAGGCCGGTGCCGAGAAGTGGCACTCTTCGATGGTTCCTCACGCGGGCCCCGACTCCCAGATCTTCCGCGATGTGTGCGAGCTGGGTGCCGACCTCAACAAGCTTGCTGACGAGGGCCTGCTGAGCACCAAGCTGGTCAAGTCCAAGGTCGCCGTCGTCTTCGATTACGAGTCCCAGTGGGCTACGGAACACACCGCCACGCCTACTCAGGAGGTACGCCATTGGACCGAGCCGCTCGCGTGGTTCCGCGCGCTGGCGGACAACGGTCTGACCGCAGACGTGGTGCCGGTTCGCGGCCCTTGGGACGAGTACGAAGCCGTCGTGCTGCCGAGCCTGACCATCCTGTCCGAAGAGACCACGCGCCGCGTGCGCGAGTATGTGGCGAACGGCGGCAAGCTGTTCGTGACCTACTACACCGGTCTGGTGGACGACAAGGATCACGTCTGGCTGGGTGGCTACCCCGGTTCCATCCGTGACGTGGTGGGTGTGCGCGTTGAGGAATTCGCCCCGATGGGCAACGACTTCCCCGGTGCCATGGACCACCTTGACTTGGACAACGGAACCGTGGCGCACGATTTCGCCGACGTGATCACCTCCGTGGCCGATACCGCTCACGTGGTCGCCTCCTTCAAGGCAGATAAGTGGACCGGTTTCGACGGCGCTCCCGCCATCACCGTCAACGACTTCGGCGACGGCAAGGCCGCATACGTCGGTGCCCGTCTCGGCCGTGAGGGTTTGGCCAAGAGCCTGCCCGTGCTGCTGGAGGAACTCGGCATCGAGACTTCGGCTGAGGACGATCGCGGTGAAGTGCTGCGCGTCGAGCGTGCGGACGAAACTGGCGAGAACCACTTCGTGTTCCTGTTCAACCGCACCCACGATGTTGCGGTCGTGGACGTGGAAGGCGAACCGCTGGTCGCCTCGCTGGCCCAGGTCAACGAGTCCGAGCACACGGCCGCCATCCAGCCCAACGGCGTACTCGTCGTCAAGCTGTAAAACCGCGCATAGCGCCTAATTACCGAAAGGCTCCCTTGCTGCTCATCGTAGCAGGGGAGTCGTTTTCGTATCTCCAGCAAAGTCGGGTAGGGTGGTCACCGTGCGAGGCAAAAACAGAGTGACGATGGCGGACGTGGCCCATGAGGCCGGTGTTTCGGTAGCCTCGGTGTCTAATTTTCTGAACAAACAGCCATATATGAGCGAGGCGATGGCCGCGCGTATTGCGGAAGCCATCGACAGGCTCGGATACAAAGTCAACTCGTCGGCCAGAAACCTGCGTTCCGGGCGTACCCGGTTGCTCAAGCTGGTTATTCCCGATCTGCGGCAGGTGTACTTCTCCGAACTCGCCGAGGATATTCTGGCCGAGGCCCGGCAACATGGCTACGGCGTCATCGTGGAATCCACCACCAACAATCGTGCCCGCGAGCTGGAAAGCATCGCATCGATGGGCACGCACAGCGCGGACGGGCTCATCTTAAGCCCTCTGATGATGACGGTTGACGATATCGCGGCTTTGGATGGCGATTACCCGCTCGTACTGTTGGGTGAACGTTTGTTCGGCGTCAACGCGCCGCACGTAGTGATTCGCAATCGCGAAGGGGCCGCCGCCGCGACTTATCACCTGCTTGATGCCGGTTGCCGCCGCATCGCCGTAGTCGGTGCCGTGCCCCACCCCGAGCACGATTTCTCGTCGGGCTCCATCCGCACCCACGGATATCGTGAGGCGCTGGCCGCGCGCGACATCCCCTGTGATGACAGTCTGCTTATCGAAACCCAAGGCTGGGGGAGCGCCGACGGTTTGGTCGCGGTGGACACCATGCTGGAGAGTGGCCTGCAATTCGATGCCGTGTTCGCTTTGAATGACTTGCTGGCGTGGGGCGTGCTGCGTGAACTGCGCGAACGCGGCGTTGCCGTGCCGGATGATGTTCGCGTTATCGGCTTCGATGACGTGGAGGAATCGGCCTACATGGTGCCGTCTCTTTCCACCGTTAACCCCGGCAGGGAAGCCATCGCCCGACTGGCCGTCGAATCCATCATCCAACAGGTCGAATCCGGCAGCCGTGCCCCCGCCCAAACCATCGAGGCCCCCTATAGCCTCTCCCTGCGCGAGTCCTCGCCGGCGTTGGCGCGCGCCTGATGAATCCGTGGTTCGAAATATCCGAAGTGAATGACAAGGCCCGTCAATCGTATGGTGATTGACGGGCCCTGGTCGTTTTGGACTTGACTGTACTTGGTACGGGCGTGACTCTCCGTCTTTTAGCCGTGGAATTCCACGCTGATCCAGGAGATGGCGGGAAGCGTTGCCGTGCAGGTGCCGGTGGCGTTCATCGCAATGTCGAGCGGTTGCGGCGTGACGGCTTCGGGCGCTTCGGCGGTGTTGGTGCGGTACGGATCGTCCTCATGCAACAGTTGCGCCTTGTTGAGCGCGAGCGTGCCGAGACCGGGCAGGCCGGGCAGCCCGGAAAGGTCGATGGTGAGCGTGTGCGGGGTGTTGGCGTCGCGGTTGACGGCAAGCAGCAGACCGGTGCGGGCCTGTTCATCCCACGTGACTACCGCGTCGATGGCCGGCACGTCGCCATATGCCTCGGTATGGATGGTGGGGGAGCTGATGGCCGGAGCGTAGGCCTGGCCGCGCGCGTGAAGGGCGGCTTCGGCGAACGGGTAGAACGTGGTCTGCCGCCATGCCGGGCCGTGTTCCTCGGCCATGATGGGGGCGATGACGTTGACCAGCTGGGCGCGCGAGGCGGAACGCACGCGATCGCAGTGCTTGAGCAGGGTGATCATCAGGGAACCTTCGACCACCGCGTCGGCCGCGGTGTAGATGTCTTCCAGCAAATGCGGAGACTTAGGCCATGGCTCGTGGTGCAAACCCTGCGCGGCCTCCGCCTTCCACTGGTCTTCCTGCTCGTTCCACTTGTCCGAATACCATACGCCCCATTCGTCGAAGGACAGGGCGATGTCTTTGGTGCCGTTGTTGGCTTCTCGCGCCTGATCGGCCGCGTCCGAGACGGTGGCGATGAACTTGGTCATGTCTTCGGAAGAGGCCAGGAAGTCCTGCATGGAGGCGGCGGTCCGGGTTTTATGGCCGCGGTCGAAGTAGTAGGCATGGCAGGAGACGAAGTCGAGATTCTCGTAAGCCTTGGTGAGCACGGTCTTCTCCCACGTGCCGAAGGTCGGCATATAGGCACCCGAGGAACCGCAGGCCACGAGTTCGAGACCGGACTCGGCGAGCTTCATGGCGTGGGCCACCTTATCCACCGCGCCGGCATATTCTTCCGGGCTCATGTGGCCCACCTGCCACGGGCCGTCCATTTCGTTGCCGATGCACCACATCTTGATATCCATCGGCTCCTCGATGCCGTTGGCCACGCGCTGATCCGCCCAAGCGGTGCCGGGCGCGCCGTTGACATACTCGAGCTCGTCGAGCGCGGCTTTCAGCCCCCGGGTGCCCATGTTGACGGCAAGCATGATTTCGGTGCCGGCTTTCTGGCTCCAGCGGTAGAAGTCGTCGATGCCCATCTCGTTGGTTTCGGTGCAATGCCAGGCCAGGTCGCGGCGCACGGGGCGATTCTCGCGTGGACCGATGCCGTCTTCCCAGTTGTAGTTGGATACGAAATTGCCGCCGGGGTAGCGCACGCAGGTGACGCCCAGCTCCTTGACCAGGTCAAGCACGTCTTGGCGGAAGCCGTTTTCGTCGGCGGTGGGATGGCTGGGCTCGTAGATGCCGCCGTAGACGCAGCGGCCCAGATGTTCTACGAATGAGCCGAACAGACGCGGGGGAACGTCGGCTACCGGAGTGGCGTCGGCGTTGAGGGCGATGCTGGCGTCCGGCGTAGTTGCGTTGCCGGTTGTGGAGACGTTACTGGCCGTGGTGCCGGCGGCGGTCGGCGCCGGGCTGCTTTCCTGCTTGTCGGGATGGGTGGTTTCGGCGGAATACTGGCTGTTGTGAGTGGTCATGAGCGGGATGCATCTCCTTCGGTTTGCGGTTAATCACCATGGTGCGACGTGTCGTGTTTGCGTAAACATAAAACATGTGGTACTGTTTCTTAAAACGATACAATACTTGGAACAAAACGCCAAGTCCCGTCGTTTCCCATAACAAGGAAGGAAAGAACGATGAAGTTCGGCAAGAAGACAATTGCCCTGATCGGTGCTGTGGCCATGCTCTCCTCTGTAGCTGCCTGCGGTTCCACCTCTGCCGGGGATAGCGGAAGCACCGGATCCTCTGATAAGAAGATCGAGCTGACCGTGTGGTCCTGGGATTCCACACTGCCTCGTACGGTCAAGGGATTCGAGGCCAAGAACCCGAACATTAAGGTGAAGGTGACCAATGCCGGCACCAACAAGGACGAGTACAACGCACTGTCCAACGCCATCGAGGCCGGCTCCGGTGCTCCGGACATCGCCCAGATCGAATACTACGCACTGCCCGAATACGTGATTCGCGGCCACCTCGAGAACCTTTCCGATCTCGGTGCCTCCGATTTCAAGGACTTCTACACCCCGGGCACGTGGTCCTCGGTGAACATCAATGACGGCGTCTACGCCCTGCCGATGGATTCCGGCCCGATGGCCTGGTTCTACAACAAGGGCGTCTTCGACAAGGCCGGCGTCGATCCGACCCAGGTGCGCACGTGGGACGACTTCTACGAGGCCGCCAAGAAGATTCGCGCCGTGGACTCCTACATCACCTCCGATTCCGGTGACGCCGGCTTCTTCGACTCCATGACCTGGCTGGCCGGCGCGACCCCGTTCGAGACCTCCAAGGACGGCGGGACCGTGACCATCAACCTGACCGGTGACAAGAACGTCAAGACCTTCACCGACTTCTGGCAGAAGATGATCGACGAAGATCTCATCGACACCAAGACCGTCGGCTGGACCGACGATTGGAACAAGGGTCTGGATGACGGCTCCATCGCATCCCTGCTGACCGGCGCTTGGATGCCGTACAACCTGCTTTCCGGCGCTCCGAACGGTGACGGCAAGTGGCGCATCGCCCAGATGCCGACCGCAGACGGCTCCGAGACCAACTCCGAGAACGGTGGTTCCTCGCTGGCCATCGTGAAGTCCGACGACAAGGACAAGGTCGCCGCCGCCTACAAGTTCATGGAATACGCCTGCCACGACGCCGAGGGCATCAAGACCCGTGTTGACGGCGGCGCCTTCCCGGCCGACAACGACACCCTCAAGTCCGACGACTTCCTCAACATGACCTCCCTGACCGACTCCGACGGCAAGGCCCACGAGTACTTCGGCGGGCAGAAGTTCAACGAGGAGCTGGCCAAGGCCGCAGCCAATGTGTCCACCGGCTACAAGTTCCTGCCCTTCGAGGTCTACGCTCGCGGCAAGTTCGGCGACTACGCCGGCGATGCCTACACCGGCAAGACCACGCTCTCCGATGCCGTGGCTTCCTGGCAGAAGGACCTGCAAGATTACGCCAAGCAGCAGGGCTACCAGGTGAAGTAACGGCAATCACAGCAGACTTCCTCCTGTGGTTTCTGTAGCGGGAGGTTGCGATAACAGGATCGGGCACTCTTCGGAGCGCCCGATTTTCTTATGCCATGGGAGCAGTGGCGCGCGGATTGCGATACCAAGATGGCGTGTTGCCGAAGAATGTGTATAATAAAAGATGTTATCGCAACCATAGCTACAAAGTGGCGAAACAAAGCCGTTTTGTGACTACTGAACCATAGAGTGATGGTTCACGATAGCATGACGACGAGGAGAGTTGCCATGCTGTTGTGGTGACAATCACTGCAGACCGCCGAAAGGCGATCCAAGGAAGGAGAACAGAACGATGAAGTTCACCGTTGCTAAGAAGGCCATTGCACTTACCGGTGCGGTTGCCATGCTGGGTTCCGTTGCCGCCTGCGGTTCCGACACCGCCAGTGGCAAGCCGGCTCAAGATAAGGACGTTACCGAAATCACCGTGTGGGCTTGGGAGCCCACGCTGACCCAGGTTGCCAAGGACTTCACCAAGAAGACCGGCATCAAGGTCGATCTCAAGAACGTCGGCACCAACACCAAGGAATACACCCAGCTTGATAACGCCATCGAGGCTGGCTCCGGTGCTCCGGACGTCGCTCAGGTTGAGTACTACGCCATCCCGCAGTACGCCATCAAGGGCAACCTGCTGGACATCACCGACAAGACCTCCGGCTACTCCGACTTCTACACCCCTGGCCCGTGGGCTTCCGTGCAGTTCGCCGGCAAGGTCTACGGCCTGCCGATGGATTCCGGCCCAATGGCCTTCTTCTACAACAAGGAGGTCTTCGACAAGGCCGGTGTTGACGCCGAGCAGATCAAGACCTGGGATCAGTACTACGACGCCGCCAAGAAGATTCACGCTCTGGGCGACAACTACTACATCACCTCCGACACCGGTGACGCCGGCTTCTTCGACTCCATGACCTGGCTGGCCGGTGCAAAGCCGTTCCAGACCTCTTCCGATGGTTCCGAAGTCACCGTCAACCTGACCGAGGACAAGGGCGTCAAGACCTTCACCGACTTCTGGCAGAAGCTGCTGGACGAGGGCCTGCTCGACACCAAGACCGCTGGCTGGTCTGAGGACTGGTTCAAGGGCATGGTCGACGGCACCATCGCCTCCCTGTTCACTGGCGCTTGGATGCCTGCCAACCTGGCCAACTCCGCTGCTGACGGCGCTGGCAAGTGGCGTGTGACCCAGATGCCGACCGCTGACGGCTCCACCACCAACTCCGAGAACGGTGGTTCTTCGCTGGCTGTGCTCGCCTCCACCAAGAAGGCTGACGCTGCTTACCAGTTCATCGAGTACGCCAACCACGGCGACGGCGTGGCCACCCGTGTGGCCGGCGGTGCATTCCCGGCTGACAAGGCCTCCATGGAGTCCGACTCCTTCAAGAACACCACCACTGTGAAGAACGCCGATGGCGAGGACGTTGACTACTTCGGTGGTCAGAAGTACAACGAGGTTCTGGCTCAGGCTGCTGAGAACGTGTCCTCCGACTACCAGTTCCTGCCCTACGAGGTCAAGGCCCGCACCATCTTCGGCGACTACCTTGGCAAGTCCTACACCGGCGACCAGAAGCTGACTGACGGTATCGCCGCTTGGCAGAAGGCACTGCAGGATTACGGCAAGGATCAGGGCTTCACCGTGAAGTAAGCCTTGAACCCTCGCTGAGACTGCCTAGCTAATCTCACCTGATACACAAAGCCCCGTGACGAATCCCGTCACCGGGCTTTTACCGTTTTAAGCCCCGCCTAGTACACTCGTCACCATGCGAGTGATCGGACAGCGAATCAAAAGAATGGCAACCATAGCAGTGACTGCCATCCTTTCCGTATCCCTGGCCTCGTGCGGGCAGGCCACGGACGACAACCGTACGGAGATCAGCGTATGGAGCTGGGAACCGAGCATGGGGGAGGTCATCCGCCGTTTCGAAAAAGCCAATCCGGACATCCGCGTGAAATGGACCAATATCTCCGGCTACGGCAATCTTAATACCGCCATTCAAGACGGTTACGGCACGCCGGACGTGGCTCAAATCGAATACTATGCACTGTTGCAGTACGCGGTCTCCGGCCAATTGCTTGATCTGACCGACAAAATCGGCTCGGATTATTCCAACTTCTTTACCCTCGGCACATGGTCGTCCGTGCAGCTCGCCGGCCGTACCTATGGACTGCCCATGGATTCGGGCCCGATGGGCTTCTTCTACAACGAAGACGTGTTCCGCCAAGCCGGCGTGGACGCCACCAAGATCAAGACTTGGGATGACTATTACGAGGCCGCCGAAAAGCTCAAGGAGATCGGCGCGTATATCGCCGCCGACTCGGGCGACGGCAGTTTCTATGACGCGATGGTCTGGCTCGCCGGTGGTCAGCCGTTCCACACGTCGGCCGACGGCAAAACCGTGACCATCGATTTGGATGAGGATGCCGGCACCCAACGGTTCACCGAATTCTGGCAGAAAATGATCGATGAGGGGCTTGTTGACACCACCTCCGCCACATGGTCGGATCGGTGGAAAAGCAGAGTGGGCACCGGCACCATCGCCTCCGTGTTCTCTGGGGCTTGGATGCCGTCGCTGCTGCTGTCCAATGTGCCGGGCGCGGCCGGTCTGTGGCGCGTGGCTCCCATGCCCACCTATGGTGGGCAGCCTGCCAACGCCGAAAATGGCGGCTCGGCGCTGACCGTGTTGCAACTGACCCGTAAGCCGGATGCGGCCTATCGTTTCGTGGACTTTGTGGCGCATGACGCCCAAGGCATTAGCGCGCGTGTAGACGGCGGTGCCTTCCCGGCCGATTACGCCACCTTGAATTCCGCTGATTTTCTGGATAAAACCACGATTACCAATGACCGTGGCATTGAAATCCCGTATTTCGGCGGGCAGAAGTTCAACCGGGTACTGTCGGAGGCCGCCGAGGATGTGTCGGTCGGATACCAGTATCTGCCATTCGAAGTGTATGCGCGCAGTGACTTCAAATCGACGGTGGGCCAGGCATACGAGTGGTCCGGCAGTTTCCACGCCTATCAGCAGCGACAGGAAGCCATTGAGATGGGCATGAAGGACAAGGAAGGCAACCCGCTCGAACCATTGGAGAAGCCCGGCAAGAAAGTCAGTCTCTCCGACGGCCTGGCCCAATGGCAGAAAGACCTCCGAGAATACGGCTTCAATCAGGGCTTTACGATTAAGTAGGGATTCGGGGTTGGATCGGAATCGACCGCGCTATACGCGGCCGATTCCTGCATACTACGTCACTTCACATTGCGCGAGTAGATGTGCGCCATGCCCTTGAAAATCAAATCCGGGTCATACACGTCAATCAGCTCGGTGTCATTCTCAAACACTCGACCGAGGCCACCGGTGGTGATCACCTTGAAATCCTCGCCTCCGAGCTCTTTGCGGAACTGACGAATCGTGCGCTCCACACCGCCCAAGAACGTGTAATACAAACCGGCCTGCATGCAGGTCTTGGTGTTGGTGCCCAGAATCGTATCTGGTCGCGTAATTTCCACTTCCGGCAGCTGGGCCGTATCTCCCCACAGAGCGGCCGCACCGGCACGGATGCCGGTGGTGATGACGCCGGAATCGACCACGCCCTTGTCGCTCACGTGTGTGAACGTGGTGGCGGTGCCGAAATCAGCCACCAGCACTGGGCCGCCATACTCGTAATAGGCACCGGCGCAGTCGGCCAGAATATCCGCACCCAGCGATTTCGGATCGTCAACGCGCACGTTCATACCGGTCTTGATGCCCGGTCCCACCACCATCGGATCAATGTCGAGGAATTTGACGATGGACGAACGGAAGGAGTGCATCACTTTCGGCACCACCGAACAGATGATCACATCGTCCACATCGGATGGCTGAAAACCGCTCATTCTCAGGAATTCAGTCAGAAACAGCCCATACTCATCAGACGTATGGTTGGCTTTGGTGGTGATGCGGTAGGTGCCGGCGATGGTATCGCCATCCAAAAAGCCCAGCACGATGTTCGTATTGCCGATATCAACGGCGACCAGCATGATAACCCTCCAGATTCAAGATGGATTTCATGCGCAATTCTACAGTCCCATGGCTATGATGGCCTGCGGTGGTCGACCCAGCGTGGCGGCCAACCGTAGAACACAACATATACAGAGGAAGAACCATGTCTCAAGACAATGGTGCGCACGTCGAAGACGGCGCAACCACAGATGCGAGCCTTGCCTCGCGTGCAAAGAATCCGAAAAAAAACGGCCCGAAGTGGTGGCTGATCTCACTGATTGCCGTCATCGTGGCAGTGGCGGTCGTCATCGGCGTCACGCTCGCTTTCGGCGGTAAGAAAGATGACAAGTCGGCTTCGTCCAGCAACCAATATGCCGACACCGTGACCATCGGCCTCAAACTGGCCCCCACTGGACATCCGCAACACCGCCGGCTCCGCGCTTGACCAGATCCTGATTGGCAACGTATACGAAGGCATCGTGGCACGTGACTCCAAGAACCAGGTCGCTCCCGCCATCGCCTCCAGCTGGGAGACGTCCAAGGACGGCCTGACCTACACCTTCCACCTCAATAAGAACATGACCTTCTCCAATGGCGACAAACTTGACGCCGAGGACGTGGCCTGGTCCATCAACGAGCTGATCGCTAAGGGCTACCACGACGCCGACGCGCTCGCCGCCGTCAGCAAGGTGGAGGCCAAGGACGCCGACACCGCGGTGATCACGCTCAAGACGCCGAACTCCAACCTGTTGTGGACCCTGACCGGTCGCGCAGGGCTCGTGTTCGACAAGGATGCCAAGTATGACCTGAAGACGCAGGCCGTCGGCTCCGGCCCCTACACCGTTGCCAAGTTCGTGGAAAACAGCTCGATCACGCTGAAGGCCAATGAGAAGTACTGGGGCAAGAACAAGGCCAAGACGCCCACTGTGGTCGTCAAGTATCTGGCCGACGACAACGCCGCGGTCAATGCGCTGAAGTCCGGTGACGTGCAGGTGCTCGCCCCGATTACCGAGAACCTCGCCGAACCGTTCAAGTCCGATTCCGCCAAGTACACGGTCAAAGCCGGCAACGGCACCGACAAGTTCGTGCTCGGCTTCAACAACGCTTCCGGTTCCAAACTGGCTGACAAGCGCATTCGTCAGGCCATCCGTTACGCCATCAACCACAAGGAGCTCATCGCCTCTCGCGGCGGTGCGGACAAGGCGCTCGGCGGCCCGATCCCGTCTCTCGACCCCGGCTACGAGGATCTGACGAATCTGTACCCGTATGATCAGAACAAGGCCAAGTCGCTCATGGCTGAAGCCGGCTATTCCACCGACAAGCCGCTTCAACTTACGCTGACCTACGCCAACATCTACGGCACCGAGCTCGGAGACCAGCTGCGCTCCCAGCTCAAGCCCCTCGGCATCGACCTGAAGGTGAATGTGGTGGAGTTCTCCACGTGGCTGCAGGATGTGTACACCAACCACACCTTCGATATTTCGCTGGTGGACCACAACGAAAGCCACGACTTCGCATCGTGGACCGATCCGACATACTATTTCGGTTACGACAACAAGAATGTGACCAAGCTGTACAACGAGGGTGTTGCCGCCACCTCCGACAAGGAGCGTGATGCCAAGTTCGCCGCGGCCGCCAAGCTTGTCTCCGAGGATGCGCCGGCCGACTGGCTGTTCAACTACCGCATCACCACCGCCACGGCCAAGGGCGTTGAAGGATTCCCCTTCGACCTCAACCAGACCGTTCTGCCCCTCTACAACGTGACCTACACGAAGTAGTTCGTTACAGCAATGAGCTCCCTCAGTGAGGGGGCTCATTGTTAATCCAAGTAAAGTAGGCATTATGCGATTCGTGTTGAAACGGCTGGCGTTATTCGTGGTGGCGTTGTTCGGCCTGTCCACGGGCATGTGCCTGTCGGGCAGCCTGCGCCTTTTGTTCGCGCGGGCCGACATG
>OHBP01001020.1_pt1 | contig 12153 bp, 7 predicted proteins | sample 1577471 | NCBI WGS metagenome assembly OHBP01 (sample SAMEA3879503, study PRJEB24766) | human gut metagenome | biome: human-associated habitat; feature: feces | place: USA | collected 1985/1987
AGCTTGTCAATAGTTTTTTTAATTTTCATCAAAAAAATTTTAACAAAATACAAAATGACAATCACTGAATCTGTTTTTATTAATTCTTTCATTTCACATTTCTCCATCAAAAAACGCCCTGCAGGGAGCGTTTTCTTTTCATATTTTATTCACCGCTTTGTTTCACGGCAGCTTCCATAAAACCGTTGAAGAGGGGGTGGGGCCGGTTCGGGCGGCTCTTGAATTCCGGATGGGCCTGGGTGGCGGCAAAGTAGGGATGATCTTTTAATTCGATGATTTCCACGAGACGGTCATCGGGGCTGGTGCCGGAAACGACAAGACCCGCCGCTTCCATCTGCGGACGGAATTCGTTGGATACTTCGTATCTGTGGCGGTGGCGTTCGTAGACGATTTCCTGATTTTCATATAAAGTTCTCGCCCTTGTTCCTTCTTTCAGCTTGCACGGATAGATGCCGAGGCGCATGGTACCGCCTTTTTCCGTGACGTCTTCCTGATCGGGCATGAGATCGATGACGGGATATTTCCCGTCGGGAATGAATTCGGAAGAGTTGGCTTGTTCCATGTGACACACGTTTCTGGCAAATTCGATAACGGCGCACTGCATGCCGAGGCAGAGCCCAAGGAAGGGAATTTTATTTTCACGAGCATAACGAATAGCGTCGATTTTCCCCTCCACACCGCGGTAGCCGAAGCCGCCAGGGACGACGATACCGTCAACACCGGCAAATACTTCATCCAGATCCGGTTTTTCTTCTTCAAGGATTTCGGAATTGATCCAGCGGATGTTCACCTTGGCCCCCATGGCGTATCCCGCATGGGACAGCGCTTCCGCTACGGAAAGGTAAGCGTCATGGAGCCGGACATATTTACCGACAAGGGCGATCTGCACTTCCTTTTTTGCCGTGGTCATGCGTTCTACCATGGCTTTCCAGTCTTCCATATCCACCGGACGGTCTTCAAGTCCCAATTTTTTCAGGGCGATATGGTCGAGACCTTCCTGTTCCATAAGAAGAGGCACTTCATAAATGCTGTCCGCCGTCAGGTTATTGATGACGGCTTCCGGTTCCACATCGCAGAACATGCCGATTTTCTTTTTCATTTCATCTGACAGTTTTTCCACGGTGCGGCACACGATGATATCCGGCTGGATACCGATGGATCGCAGTTCCTTGACACTGTGCTGGGTTGGTTTCGTTTTCAGTTCGCCCGCCGCCGCAATGTAAGGCACAAGGGTGACATGGACATAGATGACATCATTTCTGTTGGGCACGTCTTTCTTGACCTGGCGGATTGCTTCCAGGAAAGGCAGGGATTCGATATCTCCCACAGTACCGCCGATTTCGGTGATAACGATATCTGCGTTGTCATTTTTGCCGACACGGAGGACACGGTCTTTAATTTCATTAGTGATATGGGGGATAACCTGTATGGTGGATCCCAGATATTCCCCCTTTCTTTCTTTATTGATCACCGACTGGTAGATTTTGCCTGTTGTCACGTTGGAGGCTTTGGACAAATTTTCATCAATGAAACGTTCGTAGTGTCCCAGATCAAGATCCGTTTCCGCGCCGTCATCAGTGACAAAGACCTCGCCGTGCTGGTAAGGACTCATGGTACCGGGATCAATATTAAGGGTCAAATTTCTGAATGGTAACTTTGTACCCTCTGTTTTTCAGAAGACGGCCTAGGGAAGCGGCGGTGATGCCTTTCCCCAAAGATGAAACGACGCCGCCGGTCACGAAAATATACTTTGTCATGGTTCCTCCTTTACATGCGCTCCGGTGCGGAAACACCGAGAATAGAAAGCGCGTGGACAAGCACGTGCTGTACGGCGGTGATGAGGCCGAGCCTTGCCTGTGTCACGCCTTCTTCAACGCCCAGAATGCGGCATTCACGGTAAAAATGATGGAAAAGCCCTGCCAGCTCATAAGCATATTTCGCTATCCGCTGGGGTGCTCGTTCCTTCGCTGCGCCGTCAATGAGCATATGGTAGTTTTCCATTTTCTTGACAAGGTCCAGTTCACATTCTTCCGTCAGTTTCGTAAAGTCTGTCTTTTCCCAGTTGCCCCACTTTACGCCCGCTTCTTTTGCCTGGGCAAAAAGGCTGTGGATACGGGCATTGGCATACTGGATATAGTAAACAGGGTTGTCGCTGGACTGCTTTTTCGCCAGGTCAATATCGAAGTCCATCTGGCTGTCCAGTGTGCGGCTGCAGAAGAAATACCGCGCCGCATCGCTTCCCACTTCGTCCATCAGCTCACGGAGCGTGACCGCCTGTCCTGTGCGCTTGGACATTTTCACCGGCTGTCCGTCACGGAGAAGTGTCACCATCTGGAGAAGCATGATTTCAAAATCTTCCGGATTGTAGCCAAGGAACTTCATGGCAGAATGGATACGGATAATATATCCGTGGTGGTCTGCGCCCCAGATATCAATCAGCTTATTGTAGCCCCGTTTTTCCTTGTTCGGCACATAGGCGATGTCGGAACAGAAATAAGTCGGTTCGCCGTTCGCTCGGATAACGACCCTGTCTTTGTCATCACCGTTCTTCGTCGTGGCAAGCCACCAGGCGCCGTCTTTCTCATACAGATATCCGTCCTTTTTCAGCGCAGCGAGAGCGTCGTCCACCTGCTTGGGGTAAAGTGATTTTTCAGAGAACCAGTTGTCAAAAGTGACATGGAAATCGGCCAGATCCTTTTTCAGGATAGACAGTTTTTCATTAAGCGCCACCGTTTTGAACACCTTCAGGCGCGCCTCTTCATTCATGGACAGATACGCATCGCCTTCACGGTCAATGAGGGACTTGGCGGTTTCCACGATGTCATACCCATGGTAGCCGTCGTCCGGCACATCTGCGTCTTTCCCGAGAAGCTGGAGGTAACGGGCATTGACCGATTCCGCCAGGTGGGTAATCTGGCTGCCCGCGTCATTCACATAATACTCGGCATACACATCATACCCCGCCGCGCGGAGCAGGTTCACCAGAGCAGAACCATAAGCCGCGCCGCGGGCGTGCCCGATATGGAGCGGTCCTGTAGGATTGGCGGACACATATTCCACAAGGATTTTGTCTTTTTTATCTTTCGGAAGATCTCCGTAAGAAGCGCCGGCGGAAAGGATATTTCTTAATTCGGCATACACTGTGTCTGCCGCCAGAAAGAAATTGATAAATCCCGCTCCCGCGATTTCCATTTTGGAAACAAGAGGCGCGTCAATATATTTTACGATACTTTCCGCGATGGCGCGGGGCGCTTTATGTGCCGTCCCTGCCCACTGCATGGCCGCATTCGTGGAATAATCGCCGAATTCCTTCGCTTTCGGTATTTCCAGGCGCTGCACAGGGGCATACTCCCCATGGGGAAGTTCACCTGCCGCCTCAGCCGCAGCCCTTGCCCTTTCAATAATTTCTTTCAGTTCTTCTCTGACTTCCATGAAGTTTCCGATTCCTCCCGCACATCAATAATAATTTCGTTCAGATGGCTGAAAAGCCCTTTCATTTCAATGTCATAAACCAGGCGGAGCCATCCCTTTCCCCCGCTCACCGTATCGGTAATTTCTTTCGAAAAAACAGTGATTTCCACAGGTCCTGCCGGCGTTATATACTCCGACTTTGCCACAGTGCCCGGACGGTATTCCGTTTCCTGGAGAAAACTTCCCTGCCGTGAAAGCGTGACATGGTCACCGTACATACGGATCGTCGTCGTCGTTCCCTCCATGCCGGAAAGAGACGTTTCCTCGTAGGTCAGGTACCGGCAGTCCTCATCTTCACCGTACACGCCCGGCGTTTCCAGTACCACTTCCTCCGCCTTTCCCCGTTCGTCCCGCTGGATCGACCTGCAGCGGATGATGACCTGCTTTTCCACGGTACCCCGTCCTTCTCCAAACAAAAGAAATGCCGAAAAACAAAAACGCGTTTCGGTATTTTTCTAAAAATATTTACAATTAATTATATCACATTCAAAAGCGGAAAATTCGCCATGAAAAAAGAAAATAAGATTATCCCAGCGCCGCATCGAGAGCCATCATGACCATGAAACCGACAGCAAAGGAAACCACGCCTATATCGGAATGTTCCCCTGCCGACATTTCAGGAATGAGCTCTTCCACGACGACGTAAATCATGGCGCCTGCGGCAAAGCTGAGAAAGCAGGGAAGAAGCGGGACGACAAGGCTCGTAAGCAGAATCGTCAGAACCGCGCCGACCGGTTCCACAACGCCCGAAAGGAAGCCTCCAAAAAAGGATTTCCAGCTCCCCATGCCCGACGCTTTGAGCGGCATGGAAATGATAGCGCCCTCCGGGAAGTTCTGGGATGGCGATCCCCGCTGAAAGAGCCATCGCCCCTGCCGCTGTCAGACCGCTGCTGCCGGCAAGAACCCCCGCGTATACCACGCCTACTGCCATTCCTTCAGGAATATTATGGAGCGTCACCGCCAAAATGAGCATCGTCGTCTTCTTCAGGCGGCTCCTCGGCCCTTCCGCCGTTTCCGCATTCATGTGCAGATGAGGAATAATGTGATCCAGAAACAGAAGAAACGCCACACCCACACCGAAACCGATCACCGCGGGAAGGAACGCCCACCGCCCCATAGGCGCCGACTGCTCCAGCGCCGGAAGGAGCAGACTGAAAAACGAAGCAGCCACCATCACACCCGATGCAAATCCCGTAAGGCCGCGCTGAACCGATCGGTGCAGCCGTCCCCGCATGAAAAAGACACACGCCGCCCCCAGCGTCGTACCAAGAAGGGGAATCATAAGCCCCCAGAAAACATCTTCCATATATATCCCCTATATTTTATACTCTGATTTATATTATTTTACCGCTTTTCTGCCAACAAAAGTATCTTTTCTTTCCCTGTATAGAAATGTTTTTTCGGATAATGACAGCAATCAGCTTCCCCCTGCGCCGAAAGGATTTTTTCCGCCCCGTTCATCTGCGTCTTTCCGCCATGATAAAACCGCTCCTCCGAAGAAGAGCAGTTTCCTTACTGCAGCCGGATCTGCATATTATCCGTGATATATTCCAGCGCTCCGGGATACTCTGCGGCGTATGCCCGGTAAAGGTACTCCAGCGCCTTGTCCCGATTGATTTCCGTACCGAGACCCTCGGCATAGCAGATTCCCAAATGGTACCAGCTGGCCACCTCTTCCATTTCAGCCCCTTTTTCATACCAGCGGAACGCTTCCGCCACATTCGGAAGGATTTCATTTCCCACAAGGTACATCGTTCCGATTTCATCCGCCGCAAGACCCTGGCCCAGGGCAAATGCCTGCTTGTACATCTCCACAGCGGCCGCTTTATCTTCAGTAACGCCCGCTCCGTAGCGGTAGCACCGGGCGAGAGCGGAATACGCTGCCGCCAGATTCATGCCTGCCGCCTTCTGATAGAGGGCGACCGCCTTTTTTTCGTCCCGCTGCACACCGATGCCGTGAAGGTAACTTTGTCCCAGCGCCCACATGCCCATGGGATAGCCGCGGTCCGCCGTTTCCTTAAAGCAGGTTGCCGCTTTCCTGTCATCCTTCTCTACCGCGCTGCCTTCCATGTAGCAGCGGCCCATCATGAAGAGAGCGTCCAAGTCCCCTGCTCCTGCCGCCTTCCGGAAATAGGAAAATGCTTTCCCTTCATCAAAATCCACACCCTGCCCTGCATAATACATAAAGCCGATCGATGTGAGCGCCTCCCTGGAATGCATTTCTTCCGCCTTCCTGTACAGAGAAAGCGCTTTTTTTCCATCTTCTTCCACTTCTTCCCCCAGGCGGTACATGTCGCCAAGAGCATTGAGAGAACGCCAATATCCTTTTTCTACGCCTTTCTCCAGCCAGAAGACAGCCTGCTTCCCGCTCTTTTCCACACCGAACCCGTACAGATACATATCGCCCAGCTCATCAGCAGCCACGATATCCCCCGCTTCCGCCGCCTTCACGACAGACGGAAAATACCCGCGGCAAAGCACCGCCCTCTCCTCAGAGCGGGGATCCTCCATGTACGCCAGATTCAATTGGGACAACAGTTCGCCGACCGCCGCGCCTTTCCCGTGCCAGTAGCGGGCCTCCGTTTCATTCCTGTCTTTAATCGAGCCGAGACCGTGATTGTAATACTCACCGAGGAAGTACATCGCCCGGCCGCAGCCTGCACCGGCAAGCTCCATAAATAAAGGAAACGCTTCATCAAGCCGGCACCGGATGTAGAGCGCTTCCGCCTTATTCAATAACTTTTCGTCAAACATACGAACCTCTCTCATTACCTGTGTACCTATTGTAACACAGTCGGCCTGTGTAAAAAACATCCAACGACGCATATAGGAATATATTGTATAAGAAAAGATGATATATGCCGTAATGGAATATGTTTAATACATTAGACATCAGGCACCAGCTTCTATTTTTTCAGTCCACAAAAGGCGCCCCGGCTTCCATTTCCCCCACCACGGCAGCAGATCCTTCACATTTGTTCAGGATGACGTTTAACGTTCCCCTCATTATGACGTCCTTTCCTCCAATTGTCATTCTGAACGAAGGTAAGAATGCCTTGTAAGAAAAACGGGAAATGGGATGGTGAGGCTGAGTGAAGAATCTATGACACTGATGACGCCTTACCGTCTTATACAAGGATCATGAAGTCGGCCGTCAGAAGGAGCTGCTGGCGCACGTAGTGCGATTGAGGATACTCGCTTGTCGTAATGATTTAAATCGTAAAAGAATAGTTAGCTTGTAGCTAACAGCTTACAGCTGATAGCTTTTATCTTCTTACGACTTTCCTCACCACGAATACAGATCCTTCCCATTCGCTTCGGATGACGACTGACGTTTCCCTCATTATGACGCCTTACCGTCTCCGTCATTATGATGCTTTCCGTTCCCCATTGTTAGTGACGTGCTTTCCCAAAATCGTCATTCTGAACGGGGCAAGAATGCTTTGTGAAAAAGCAGGAAAACGGGACGGTGAAATGGAGTGAAGAATCTATTACCCGGATGACATCTTACGGATTCCCCTCACCACGAACACAGATTCTTCCCATTCGTCCAGGATGACGATTAACATTTCCCTCCTCACTACAATAGCAAATCCTTTGTTGTTATTTCGTATTACACCTAACGGAAATCATATGCTTCGGATTTTAACTCACAGCTAACGGCTAACAGCTCACAGCTTGTAGCTGACAGCTCACAGCTGATAGCTTTTATCTTCTTACCGCTTTCCTCACCACGGCAGCAAACTCCTTACGATCGCTCCAGGTAACGAGGGACGGACAACGCTTATCCTCCAGTTTCCGGATTACATCCTATCCCCCGCCCACATAAAAATACGGTACCCATCATACCTGACGGATACCGTACTTTCTGTTTCTTATACTATTCCCTTGTCTTTGCTTTCCGGGTTACGCTTCCGGTGAAATATGGGAACCGTACACATCACGGTAGTCACCCTTTTCTTTATTGCTTTCATTATTGACACGGACGCGTTCTACCTTATGCCGGTCATTATCCTTGCCGGAAATACGGTCGACACGGGTGCGGTCCAGATCCTTTATCCGATTGATTTCGGGATCGAATTCACCGATGGCTTTTGCCATATCGCTGTCAATAGGTGCGCCGTTCTGCAGTGCGCGGTAAATAATGGCCGCAAATTCATAGCGGGTCATGGAACGGTCACCCTTGAACTCTCCATCCGGATACCCTTCCAAAAGACCTCTGTCTGCCAATGATTTCACATAAGAATATGCCCAGTGGTCTTTAGGCACATCGGGGAAATTAACATCCTTCATTACCGATGTCCCAGACTGCATGGCTCCGCGCATAGCTTTAATCTCAGCACTTTGCGCCTTGACAATCGCTTTCAGGTCTTCTACTTCCTTGGCCAAAGCTACCCGTGAGGTAGATACATGGTTGCCCTGTCCCAGCTTCACGCTGACTCCGGCATTCACCATGTTTTCTCCTCCGCCGAAGGAGCCTCCTACGCTGAACATGGTATCTTCATTGGGACGGTAGAATGCGCCTACCGATACGGCATGGGCGTCTTTGTAGTTGCCGTAGCCCGCTGCCACATCCCACTTGTCATCCGGGTCGAAATCCAGCGGGTGGAGGGCTGCCAGTGCTGCCGCTCCCGCTCCTACACGGTTCACACGGGTTCCCAGTTCATTAACGGCTCCTCCTATGTTGTTGATTGTCTGGTTTGTTTTCCACAACTGCCCCCCGTTGACGGCGTCAGTGCTGTTTGCGCTGATGTCTCCAGCTGCTACGTTGGTGATTTTCTTGTTCCCTGCGTTGATGCCGCTGTTGTCGATTTTCACGTCTCCCACGGTCAGGGTGTTGGTGGTCACACTGTTCAGGCCTTTGAGATCTTTGGCCATGCGGACTTTCAGGTTGTTATTGCCGTCGGATACGACGCCGAGGTTGTCTTCTGTGGTCAGTTTGTTGGTGTCTGTAATCCCTCCGACTACGTTCACCTGTTCATTCAGTTTTTTCTTGATGACCGCTCCTGTATCGCCGCCGTATTTCATGCCGTCATTTAGGGTAGCCACTTCTTCTTTGGTGCCATCGGGTTTCTCGTATACGATACGGGTCGTGGTCGTCCCCGGCGCGCCGTCTACTCCGGGTTTACCGTCACTGGTAACGGAGATGTTTGTCGTCTGGCCGTCGTTACCATTAATACCGATTTTACCATTTTTGCCGTCTTTACCTGCAGCGATGATTGTTTCGGTCTTCAGGTTCTTGTCCATTTTGACGGTGAGGTTTCCGTTTGAGTCGGCAAAGGTTTTGATGTTTTCACCGGAGTATTCGGAGGCAGCTTTTGTCCCTTCTCCCTTGATAGTGACTTTTTCTCCCAAGTTCCGGTGGAATTCTCCGTCATTACCGGCAAAGTCCATGCCTTTATTTGTCAGTTCCGTGGATGTGTTGGTAATCTTATTGTCCACTTCTTTAAGCTGGTCTTCTGTGGCCGCCTGCCCGCTGGTGATGTTGTTCGGATCCCAGGTTTTATTGGTCAGTCCGTTGACGGTTCCGTCTTTCCCGTTGATTTTCACTTTTCCGGCATCGATGTTTCCTGTCGTGCCATTAATGGTGACTTTATCTCCGGCTTTGATGATGCCTGTTGTTCCGTCGATGGATACCTGTTTGGCCGGATCAGTTCCCAATGTGACTTTGTCACCGAGTCCGATAGTATATTCCGTACCGCCGGACGCATTGGGTCTTTCGGTAACAGTTACATTGCTGTCTTTGGCTTTGACGGTCGTATGTTTAGCAGCTTCTCCGGCAACGGTATTCAGTTGGTTTACATTGACCGCGTCTGTGCCGTTGATGCCATCAGCAACATTGGTGATGGTGTTTCCCCCATTGTTGAGGCCGTTCTTGGTCAGGGATACAGGATTTCCAGCCGCGCCGTTATTGATTGTAACGCCGTCATTGTTCATAACCGTATTGCCGGTTGTCACGCTTTCGAGGCCTTTCAGGGCTTTGGCAAGACGGACTTTCAGGTTGTTGCTGCCATCGGATACGACGCCGAGGTTGTCTTCTGTTGTGAGTTTGTTTGTGTCTGTAATCCCTCCGATTACGTTCACTTGTTCGTTCAGTTTCTTCTTAATGACCGCTCCTGTATCGCCGCCGTATTTCATGCCGTCGTCCAATGTGGCCACATCATGTTTCGTGCCGTCTTTTTCTTCAATAACGAGGCGGGTGATGTTGGTGCCGTCCACACCAGGTTTGCCGTCGCCGCCTTTGATGGTAAGTCCGTTCGCGCCATTGGCACCGTTCAGGCCGATGGAACCGTCTTTACCGTTGATAGCGACAGCAGAACCGTCTTTGCCCTTGACTCCGATGGAACCGTCTTTTCCGGCCGCCCCCGTTTTACCGACGGTAAGCTCGTCATTCAGCTTCAAATCATAAGTGGCTTGACCATTATTGTCTGTCTTGGTAATAAGCAGGTTTCCATCAGTACGATTTTCCTGCCCGTCCACTTTAACGATGGTATGTTTCCCTGCTAATTCTTTTACTTCATTCAACTGACCGCCATTGACAGCATCTTTAGAGTTAGGGGCTACGTCTCCATCCGCTACATTGGTGATTTTCGCACCGCCGACATCTACTGTATTGGTAGTATCGCCAAGCGTAATCTTGGCTCCCGTCGTACCACCGGCAGGAGTGGTTTGTTGATTAGAAATCGATGTGATTCCTGTCAGATCGCCGGATACATTCACCGCATAGGTTTTGACCGTACCATTCGCTCCGGCTTCTGTACCGGGGGTAACGGTCGTATTTTTACCATTGACAACTTTTACCGCATCCGCCGCAATATCGTTAATAACAGTCTTGCCCGCATTGGTAATGTTATCCAGGTTAGTATTCGCTTTATCACCCAGCTTGGTATCCATTGTAGGCTTATCGTAGTAATTATTGTTCAGATAGGTATTCACTGTATCACCGGTTACAGTCTTATTATCTCCGGCAGCAATCGTACCTCCGCCGATATTATTGATTGCCGTTTTTGTAGCTGCATCTAATCCTACTGTATAAGCGATAACGCCATTAGCATCTTCTGTACCGCCTGTCACAGACACTTTGCCGCCTGCTTCAGCAGCCAATGTTGTCTTGGTCGCGCTGACCACATAATCAGTATGTCCGTCTGCGACATCAACCGTACTGGTGACAGTCGCCTGCTTGGCACCGGTAACAGTAGCTTTCGCTCCGGCAGCCGCCTTCTTCACATCTCCGATATTCGCTGCATTGGAATCTATCGTTCCGCCACTGGCCACATTCGTAATAGGCGCATTATTCGCATTGATGCCGTTATTCGTCACATAGGTATTTCCGCCTACGGTCAGGCCGTTGTTGTTGATGACCGTATTGCCCGTTGTGACGCTGTCCACTTTCAAATCTTTGGCCAGTTTGATATTCAGCGTATCTGTCCCATTGGATACCACGCCGATATTTCCATCCGTCAGCTTAGATGTATCTGTCACACCGCCGACGATATTCGTCTGTTCGCCTAATTTCCGGGTAAACTTGTTAGCCGCGGCTGCCGCAGCTTTCACATCGCCTGCATAGGCCACGCCTTTATCTACTTCTGAGGTTACCGCATAGAGCTGGCTGCCATTGATGGCATCGGTAGAAGTGGCGGAAATACGGCCGGCCGCCACATTGGTAATTGTCCGTTCTGCGCCCGCCTTACCTACACTTACTGTGGAAGCCGGATTTACTCCTGCGAAATTATGTGCTACACCATTGATTGTTGCGGAGGGTGTCGCTACAGCAGCTGCTGTTTCTGAACCATTGCCGATAGCCACGGCATTTTCATTGGCCACTTTTGTATTATTGCCAAGAGCAACGCCATTCTTCCCTGTCACGGATGCACTGCTCCCCAGGACCATAGCCCCATCAGCAGAAGCTGTGGAATTATTCCCTACCACATAGGCATTATCCGTTGTGACGGTATTTTTATAACCGAAAGCACCTGCCGTATTTCCTTTGACCGTACCGGCAGTAACCTTTTTAATTTTATCGCCGTTGGCTTCTGTCGTTTCCGTAATGGTGGCGGAACCGATCGTATTGCCGCCACCGATAACATAGGAATTATTCCCATAGACTTTGTTATCCGTACCGACAGCCGAAGAAGCTGCACCGGACGTGGTGCCGTCTGTCATATCAAAGCCGACCATATTCGTATCGCCCAGAGATGTGGACTTATCTCCATAAGCACCCGCCTGGCTGCCGATGGCAAGAGAATTCTTTCCCCAGCTCCGTGCTATGACACCGATGCTGGTGCTTGCAGCCCCTTTTGACATCGAATTGACACCGATCGCCGTGGAACCGATACCGAAGGACTGGGTCATCGCGCCCATGGCTATGCTGGCTGCACCAATAGACGCGGTGTTCGACCGATACTCGCTGGTACTGAGGGCGGCATTCCCCAGTGTCGTCCCGGGATATAACGCTGCCGTTTCCCGCTCAAATTTATTCTGCGCCCCGGCAGCCCAAAAACCGGGAACTGCCGCTTGCAGATCGGATTTTACCAAGTCAACGTCATTGCCGCCGATAGCAATGGAAGAATGACCGATAGATTTCACATCTCCACCGATAGCCATGGCTTGCGTACCATAAACTTTTGCCATGCTGCCGATGGCTATCGACTGTGAATAGATAGGGGTCGCTGCCGGGTCGGT
>OHBP01001028.1_pt1 | contig 12115 bp, 12 predicted proteins | sample 1577471 | NCBI WGS metagenome assembly OHBP01 (sample SAMEA3879503, study PRJEB24766) | human gut metagenome | biome: human-associated habitat; feature: feces | place: USA | collected 1985/1987
TTTTACCCCAACTTCTACGACGAGTACGCGGCGTATGACATTTGGGGCACGACCTGCAAGCGGCTGGACTGGCAGACCGGCAAGCTGACCACCGCGTCGCTGCCGTTTGTGCAGCTGGACGGCACCTGCGGTGCGATTGGCAGTAAGGTGCTGCTGACCCGCGTTGTATCCGATACGCCGCTGCCGGAGGGCGAGGGCAACGAGGAAATGCGGGACGCCGTGCTGCAAAACTCGCTGCGGGAGTATGACCTCTACGACCCGGCGACGAACACGATTGAAAAGGTGTTCGACGAGCCGTACTACCCCGAGGAGCACAACGAGCTGAGATCCTATCTGGGCTACTGCGGCGACAAGCTGTATTTTGGGGTCACCTACACGGACAGTGCGGCCGCGTTCAGCACGCGGAACACGCTGGTCAGCTATGACCGCACCGCGGGCACCTGGCAGGAGGAATGCAGCGCCGACTCCAAGGGCGGGGAGTACAGCAATTTCTGGCCGCTTTTGCAGGACGGCCAGCTCAGGCTGGTGGTGCTGTGGCGGGGAACGGACACCCTGACGCTTTACAGCATCGACAACGGCGCGCGGTACGAGGTCCCCTATGAGGAGGCCGGGTCCGATGCCACCGGGAACAGGAATTTCCCGATAGCCCTGACCGACGATGGCCGCATTTTGGTGACGGACGGGTACATTGACCGCAGCGGCATGGCCGCAAGCCGGTATGCGCTGATCGATTTGGGCGCGTATCTGGCGGGAAGCCGGGAGTATACCGCGGTGGAGATGTGGACGGAGTGAGGCGGTAAAATGCGGACCGCCGGTTATGGGCAATTTGTAGGGAGCGGTCTTGACCGCTCCGGGGGCCATGCGTGCGGGCACGCACCGTCCCACACACCTCCGCACGTAGAGGCCGGGCATGCCCGGCCCCTGCAACTCGACAAAATCAAAACGAGCCGCCCCAATCGTCGGGACGGCTCGTTTTTATGCGAATAAATTACTTATTCTTCTTGCTGGCGGCCTTCATGCGCAGGTCGTGGTCCAGGATGCGCTTGCGGATGCGCAGGTTCTCGGGGGTGACTTCCAGCAGCTCGTCGGGTGCCAGGAACTCAAGGCAGCCCTCGAGGCTGAACTTGGAGACAGGCACCAGACGCAGGGCGTCGTCGCTGCCGGAGGCGCGGGTGTTGGTCAGGTGCTTCGTCTTGCAGACGTTGACCGTGATGTCCTCGCCCGTCGGGGTGTAGCCGACGACCTCACCGGCGTAGACCTTCTCGCCTGCGTTGACGATCAGGGTGCCGCGCTGCTGGGCGTTGAACAGGCCGTAGGTGACGGCCTCGCCGGTCTCGAAGCTGACCAGAGAGCCGGTGGAGCGGTTGGCGATCATGCCAGCCCAGACATCATAGCCGTCGAAGATCTGGTTGATGATGCCCTCGCCGTGGGTGTCGGTCAGGAACTGGTTGCGGTAGCCGAACAGGCCGCGGCTGGGCATACGGAACTCCAGACGCACACGGTCGGTGCCCAGAGATTCCATCTGCTGCAGGATAGCCTTGCGCTGGCCCAGACCGGTCATGACAGCGCCCTGATACTGGGTCGGGACGTCGATGACGACGTGCTCCATAGGCTCGTAGGTCTTGCCGTCGATGACCTTGGTCAGGACGTGCGGGGGAGAGACCTGCAGCTCATAGCCTTCGCGGCGCATGGTCTCGATGAGGATGGACAGATGCATCTCGCCACGGCCCATGACGCGGAAGGAATCGGTGGTGGCAGAGTCCTCCACCTTCAGGGCGACGTCCTTCAGCAGTTCCTTCTGCAGACGGTCGCGGATCTGGCGGCTGGTGACGTACTTGCCCTCGCGGCCGGCCAGCGGGCTGTCGTTGACGGAGAAGGTCATCTCGACGGTGGGGTCGTTGATCTTCACAAAGGGCAGCGGCTCCACGCTGGAGGGGCTGCACAGGGTGTTGCCGATGGTGACGTCCGGCAGGCCGGAGAAGGCCACGATGTCGCCTGCGGTGATGTTGTCGCAGGGCTGACGGCCATTGGCCTGGAAGTCATACAGCTTGGTCAGACGGCCGCGCATCTTCAGGTCGGGGTTATGCCAGTCGCAGACGACCACTTCCTCGCCCACCTTGGCGACGCCGTTCTGGATGCGGCCGATGCCGATGCGGCCCACGAACTCGTTGTAGTCCACGGAGGACACCAGCATCTGGAAGGGAGCCTCGGGGTCGCCCTCGGGGGGCCGGATGGTGCTCAGCAGGGTGTCGAACAGGGGGACCAGATCAGTGCCGGGCACATCGGGGTCGAGGCTTGCAGTGCCCTCACGGCCGCAGCAGAACAGCATGGGGCAGTCCAGCTGCTCATCGGTAGCGCCCAGATCCATCAGCAGGTAGAGCACCTCGTCGATGACTTCCTTGATGCGGGCATCGGGGCGGTCGATCTTGTTGATGGCCACCACGAGGCTCAGGTTCTGCTGCAGAGCCTTCTGCAGCACGAAACGGGTCTGGGGCATACAGCCCTCGGCAGCGTCCACCAGCAGCAGGACGCCGTTGACCATCTTCAGCACGCGCTCGACCTCGCCGCCGAAGTCGGCGTGGCCCGGGGTATCGACGATATTGATCTTGACACCCTTGTAGGTGCAGGAGCAGTTCTTGGCCAGAATAGTGATGCCGCGCTCACGCTCGATGTCACCGCTGTCCATGACACGCTCTGCCACGACCTGATTGTCGCGGAAAGCGCCGCTCTGATGCAGCATCGCGTCCACCAGCGTGGTCTTGCCGTGGTCAACGTGAGCGATGATAGCGACATTGCGCAAATCGTTACGAACCATAAAATACAACCTCTCTATTTGGAATCTCTGTAGAAGTTACGTCATACGATTTAAGTTTATATCATCCGGGGGTGGTTTGTCAAGATTGTATAAAAAATTTTTGGAGGATTCGGCGTTTTGCCCGAGAATCGGCCTTCGATTTGGGCGGCATTGCGGGGCAAAACGTGTTATACTTAGTATACCAAAGTTGGATAAACCCGTTGGAGGTGTGTCTATGAAACTGACGTTTTTGGGTGCCAACCACGAAGTGACCGGCAGCTGTACCCTTTTGGAAGCGGCGGGTCAGCGCTACCTCATCGACTGCGGGATGGAGCAGGGCAAGGATGTCTACGAGAACCAGCCCATCCCTGTTGCACCGGGCGAGATCGACGGCGTGCTGGCCACCCATGCCCATATCGACCACACGGGCCTGCTGCCCCTGCTGGTGCGCAACGGCTTCCGGGGCAGAATTTATGCCACCAAGCCCACGGCAGAGCTGTGCAGCATCATGCTGCGGGACTCGGCCCACATTCAGGAGTTCGAGGCCGAGTGGAAGAACCGCAAGGGCCAGCGCTCCGGCGCGGAGCCGGTGGAGCCGATGTACACCATTCAGGACGCCGAGGCGGCCATCGCGCTGTTCCGGGGGTTCGACTACAACAAAGAGGTCGAGCTTGCCCCCGGCCTCGTCATCCGCTTTGTGGATGTGGGCCATCTTCTCGGCTCGTCCAGCATCGAGATCTGGGTGACGGAGAACGGCGCGACCACCAAGCTCGTCTTCTCCGGCGACATCGGCAACCTCCATCAGCCCATCATCAAGGACCCCACCTACCTGAAGGATGCGGACTATGTCTTTATGGAGTCCACCTACGGTGACCGCTGCCACGGCCCCAAGCCCGACTATGTGGGCGAGCTGGCGAAAATTTTGCAGCGCACCTTCGACCGGGGCGGCAATGTGGTCATCCCGAGCTTTGCGGTGGGACGCACGCAGGAGCTGCTCTACTTCATCCGTGAGATCAAGGAGAAGAACCTTGTCACCGGCCACGGCTGCTTCCCGGTCTATATCGACAGCCCGCTGGCCATCGAGGCCACCCGCATCTTCAAGGATACCGACCCCTCCTGCTTCGACGAGGAGGCCAACGCCCTGCTGGCCAAGGGCATCGACCCCATCCAGTTCCCGGGCCTGAAGGTCAGCGTTACCAGCGACGAGTCCCGCGCCATCAACACCGACCCCGTGCCCAAGGTCATCATCTCGGCCAGCGGAATGTGCGAGGCGGGCCGTATCCGCCACCACCTCAAGCACAACCTCTGGCGGAAGGAGTGCACCATCCTCTTCGTGGGCTATCAGGCCGTGAGCACGCTGGGCCGCTCCCTGCTGGAGGGGGCAACGAACGTCAAGCTCTTCGGCGAGTCCATCGAGGTGCAGGCCGAGATCTGCCAGCTCACCGGCCTTTCGGGCCATGCCGACAGGGAGGGCCTGCTGAAGTGGGTGAACTCCTTCGAGCCGAAGCCCAAGCGGGTCTTCGTCATCCATGGCGAGGACGAGGTGGAGAATATCTTCACCCAGACCCTCACCGAGCAGGGCTTCACCGCCTGTGCGCCCTACAACGGCGAGCAGTGGGCCATCGGGGCTGAGGGTGCTGTCTGCCTGAAGGAAGGCACCCGCACCCGCATCGAGCACCGCGTCAGCGAGGGTGCAGCCCGTGCGGCCACCGTTTTCCAGCGGCTGCTCAGCGCAGGCAAGCGCCTGCTGCGGGTCATCGAACACAACGAGGGCGGTGCCAACAAGGACCTCGCCAAGTTCGCCGACCAGATCAACGCCCTCTGCGACAAGTGGGACAGATGAGCAGGATGCCCCGGCCGCAAAAAATCGAATCAGATGCCCCCGGCCCGAGCCGATGTGTACGCACACGGCCCGGGCCGTTTTTTTTGCCTGCGACAGGGGCAAAGCGCGATTTTCTGCGCGTTTTCGCACAAGTTTCCGACTATTTCGCAAAATCTGTTGACTTCGCGGTGACGAGATGCTACCATATGGCACAAGAAAAGATGGAAATGACAAGCAATGGTTGTTAACTGCACCCGGGAGCCGCTTGGCATTTTTGTCCCGGCGGGTGCGATGGCAGAAGCGCCCCTGCCGGAAAAGCATCTGCCGAATCAAAAAAGGAGGTCTCTGGATGATAGAATACAAGCTCTCGCTTGCGTCCTCCGGCGCAGTAAAGACGCCGGGCAGCATGGATGCGCTGCAGCTCGGCTACAGCAGGAACTGCGGCGTCTACCGGCTGAGGGTGAGCACCGCCGACGAGTGGAAGGGGATGACCCTCCGGGCGTTCTGGCACACGCCGGGCGGCAGCCCGCCCGCATCGCTGGTGGAGGATGGGGTGGTGGAGGTGCCTGCGCTGGTCACGGCAGTGCCCGGCGAAGGATGCATCACCTTCGAGGGCAGCGACGGCGTCCGCACCCTCACCAGCGCCGACCTGCGCTACCGGGTGGCCGCAAACTCCGGCACAGAGGACGGCACTCTGCCGCCGCCGGGCACTCCGGCATGGCAGCAGCTGGTGGGTCAGATGGAAGGGGCCGGTGCCGACGCGGAGAAGAGCGCTGCGCGGGCCGAGACGGCCCAGAGCAGCGCGTCGGACAGCGCCGCCGCTGCGGCCCGCAGCCTGAAGACCCTGCAAGAGGGCATCGCCTCGGGAAGCTTCAAGGGCGAGAAGGGTGACCCCGGTGCACGGGGCGCACAAGGCCCGAAGGGCGACACAGGCCCGCAGGGGCCGAAAGGCGAAAAAGGCGATACTGGCCCGGCAGGCCCCGCCGGTGCGACCGGCCCGAGGGGCCAGACGGGCGCGGCGGGAAAGGCGGTGGAGGTGGATGCCACCTTCGCCGTGTCAGGCGCGGCGGCAGATGCCAAGGCCGTCGGCAGCGCGTTGGCCGGAAAGGCCGCTGCCAGCCATACTCACAGCTACGCCGGTTCTTCCTCGGCGGGCGGTACGGCCAACAGTGTCAACGGATTCACCTTTGCGGCCCAGACGGCCGACCCCGGTGCAGGCAGCAGCCTTGCCACCAACAAGGTGCTCATCGTGTATGCGTAAAGGGGGCAGAAGATGGCAAAGGGAATCTATGTAGGTGCGGGCGGCGTCGCCCGCAGGATGAAAAAAGCCTATGTCGGGGTGGCGGGCAAGGCCCGTACAGTCCGGAAGATGTACGTCGGCGTCGGGAACAGGGCGCGGCTGTGCTACAGCGCAGAGCCGGAGTATGCCGGGACGGGTGCGCCTCTCGCGGCCCCGAAGTACGGCGCAAAGGCCGCGACGGCAGGGAACAGTGCGCTCATCGGGGGCGGACGCTTTGCTGGCACGGCCTCGAACGCGGTCTGCAATACGGTGGACGCTTACGACACCTCCCTCACCCGGACGGCCCCGGCGGCGCTGGGGGACAAGAGGTATCTGCATTCCGCCGTGCCGCTCGGGGCGTATGCTCTGTTTGCGGGCGGGACTGCTACGCCGACCGCCCGAGGGGGCCATAACACGGTGGATGCCTACGACGCCTCCCTCACCCGGACGTCAGCCGCCGCGCTGAGCAGGATGCGGACGAGGATGGGCTGCACGGTGCTTGGTTCCCGTGCGCTCTTTGCCGGAGGCGGTCAGGGCGGCCTTACCACGGGCGGCGCTTTCACGACCGTGGACGTCTACGATGAGGCCCTCACCCGGACGGCGGGCACGCCGCTGTCCACCAAACGGTTCTTCCCGGCGGGCGCGACCGTCGGGGGTCATGCCCTCTTTGCAGGCGGCACCCCCAAGGATGGCAGTCTTGTGGTGGACGCCTACGACGCTTCCCTGACCCTCACGGCAGCGGCAGACCTGAGCAGTGCCCAGAACAGCTATGCCGCGGCGGATATGCCCTCTTTGCGGGCGATACGGCCGATGCGGATGTCTACGACGCCTCCCTCACCAAAACAACGGTCAGCATCCTCAGCGCGGCAAGACAGCCGGATGCGGTGACGGCCGGTGGGTATGCATTTTTCGCAGGCGGCGATGAGTCCAGCACGGTGGATGTCTGCGACGCCTCGCTGACCAGAACGACCCTCACCGCCCTGAGCGAGGCGAGAGACAGCATGGCCGCTGCCGCCGTCGGGGACTATGTGCTGTTCGCGGGCGGCAGGAATGCGGCAAGCCTCTACCATGACACCGTTGACGTTTATACAATATAAGGAATAGGAGGAAACTCAGAATGGCACGTTACAAGATCTACGACAACAGCTCCGATGTGATCACCCCGGTGGGCGAGGTGCTCACCGCCGAACAGTGGCTCGACCGCTACCCGTGGGGCCGCTTTGCGAAGATGATCGTGGGCGGCGGCGTCATCAACGGCAGCGTGGCCCTCATCTTCGACGAGGCCGTGGAGCGCTGCCGCAGGGCAGGCTGTGACTTCAGCGGCTGCACCACCGACGAGGACTACCTCGCCGCCATGGAGGCCTTCGAGGATGCCCCGCCTGCGGACACCGGTATCTCCGACCAGACCCGCATTGCGGACGCGCTGGAAGACATGGTGGCCCTGAGCCTGCCGGATGCAGAATAAGAAAGGAGACGAGAATATGAACAGCAAGGAAAAACTGGCCGAACGCTGGGAGCAGGGCCGCATCTCGGAGGCCATGCTGCGGGTGTATGTCCGCAAGGGCATCCTCTCCAAGGCGGAGCTCGAAGAGATCTGCGGGAAGAAGGGCGGAGCGGGGGACTGAAGATGTCGATTTGTGAATACAGCCTCCACCGGGACTCCACCCGGCAGCTCTCGCCCAGCTTCAAGGTGCGGGAGTTCGGCTGCAAGGGCAGCGACGTCGTGCTCCTCGACGAGGAGCTTGTGGTGCTGCTCCAGTGCATCCGGGAGCACTTCGGAAAGCCCCTGCATATCACCAGCGGCTACCGCACCGCTGCCCACAATGCCGCCGTCGGCGGCAGCAAGTCCAGCCAGCACCTGCTGGGCCGGGCAGCGGACTTCTGGGTGGAGGACACCCCGGTGGCCTCGGTCGCCGCCTACGCCGAGACCCTGCTGCCCGGGCGGGGCGGCATCGGGCGCTACCCGAAGGATGCCTCCCACCCGAAGCGCCGCACCGGCTGGGTGCACATCGACACCCGGGCAGATAAGAGCCGGTGGAGTATGTGAGGACAATAACATTATAATATAACAGAAAAGCGGCCCTCTCTCTGTTTTTCGGGGAAAAGGCCGCTTTTGGGTCTCCGGAATGGAATGCGGGTCAAAAACTGGGTCAGAGCATAAAGAAAGACGCTGGTTCTTTACGAACCAGCGTCTTTCTTGCATGGAGCGGGCAATGGGAATCGAACCCACCTCCTCAGCTTGGAAGGCTGATATACTAGCCGATGTACGATGCCCGCATATTCGATTTTGCCGGGATGCAAGCAGTATTATAGCATGTTCCGGGGCAAATGTCCAGTCTTTTTTTGCGCAAAGAGGGCCGGGGGGAGAAACCTTTGCCGAAGAGCTGGCGTTTGCCTGTTTACTTTGGAGCAGTTTTATTGTAAAATAGACAGGAGATAAAAACGGCAGCGCACAGCGCGGCCAAATCTGATACAGGTGGTGTATGTTATTATGGCATTGAAATATCAGCGTATCCTTCTGAAGATCAGCGGCGAGGCACTCGGCGGCGAGAAAGGCACCGGCTTCGACGAGCCGACCATGGACGCGATCTGCGGCGGCGTGAAGAAGGCCCACGAGCTGGGCGTCCAGATCGGCATCGTCGTGGGCGGCGGCAACTTCTGGCGCGGCCGTTCCAGCGGCAAGATGGAGCGCACGCTGGCCGATAAGATCGGTATGCTGGCAACGGTGATGAACGCACTGGCCGTCTCCGACAAGCTGGAGCAGCTGGGCGTGCCGACGGAGGTGTTCACCTCCATCACCATGCCGCAGGTGGCCCCGGCCTTCACCCGCAAGGATGCGCTCCGTGCGATGGACGCGGGCAAGATCGCCATCTTTGGCGGCGGCACCGGCAACCCCTTCTTCTCCACCGACACGACCACGGCCCTGCGCGCCGTTGAGGTCAGCGCCGACATCATGTTCAAGGCCACGATGGTGGATGGTGTCTACGACAAGGACCCCCACAAGTACCCCGACGCCAAGAAGTACGAGACCCTCACCTTCACCAAGGTGCTGGAAGACCGTCTGGCGGTCATGGACGGCACCGCAGCCACCCTCTGCCGGGACAACAAGCTTCCCATCCTCGTGTTCGATCTGGCCGACCCCGACAACATCGCCCGCGCCGTGCAGGGCGAGAATGTGGGCACGCTGGTCTACGAGGGCTGAGCATACCGCCCCGCTTCCGACAATAGAATGAACCAGACGCGTCCTGCGGCTGGTGAAAATTGATAACAAACAGGAGACTAGGACAATGAGCAGCAACACCAAGGCATTTGAAGACAAGATGAAGAGTGCAGTCGAGCATCTGGAGCGCGAGCTGAAGACGGTGCGCGCAGGCCGTGCCAATCCCGGCGTTCTGGACAAAGTGACCGTGGATTACTACGGCTCTCCCACCCCCATCCAGCAGGTGGCTTCTGTGGCTGTCAGCGAGGCCCGCACCCTGACCATCACCCCGTGGGACCGCACGCTTCTGCGTGCCATCAGCAAGGCGATCCTCGCCAGCGATGTGGGCATCAACCCCATCGACGACGGCCAGACCATCCGCCTGAACTTCCCGGCCCCCAACGAGGAGCGCCGCAAGCAGCTGGCAAAGGAAGTCTCCAAGATGGGTGAGGAGGCAAAGGTCGCCGTCCGCAACGTCCGCCGCGACGCGATGGATAAGGCCAAGGCCATGAAGAAGGCCGGTGAGCTGACCGAGGACACCCAGAAGACCATGGAAGAGGATGTCCAGAAGCTGACCGACAAGTATGTGAAGAACATCGACGCTGCCGTGGAAGAGAAGCAGAAGGAGATCATGTCCGTCTGAGCCTGACCGCTGTAAGCAGGAAGGTGCCGTGCGCTGAGAGAAGGTGCGCGGCACTTTTTGCCAGACGAATCGTAGAGGAAGAAGAGCATGGAACATCCAAAGGATTTTGCAAAGGGACTGTCCATCGGCATCATCATGGACGGCAACGGCCGCTGGGCCAAGAGCCGCGGCCTGCCCCGCACCGCTGGGCACAAGAAGGGCGCACAGGTCTTTCAGGACATTGCGGACTACTGCGATGAGCTGGGCGTGGAGTCGGTGTATTTTTACGCATTCTCGACCGAAAACTGGAAGCGCCCCGCCGAAGAGGTGGGTGCGATCATGCGGCTGTTCGGCGAATACCTCATCAAGGGCTTCGACTACGAGAACCGGAACGTCCGCATCTGCTTCATGGGCGACCGCACGGTGCTGGAGCCTAAGCTGCAGGAGCTGATGAACAAGCTGGAGCGGGACTCTGCCTGCAAGACCGGCCTGACCATCAACATCGCCATCAACTACGGCGGTCGGCCGGAGATCGTCCGCGCAGCCCAGCGCCTCGCGGCCAAGGCGGCTGCGGGCGAGCTGAAGCCGGAGGACATCACGGAAGATGCCCTCTCGGCCCAGATGTACACGGCCGGCCAGAAGGACCCCGACTTCATCCTCCGCCCCAGCGGGGAGAAGCGGCTCTCCAACTTCATGCTCTGGCAGGCGGCCTATTCGGAGCTGGTGGAAATGGACGTCCTGTGGCCCGATTTCACCCGCGGCGACCTCGACGCCGCCATCACGGAGTTCAACCGGCGCTCCCGCCGTTTCGGCGGCCTGTAAGGCGTTTCACACCCAGATGCCGCGCAGCCTGCGCGGCCCCCGGCGGGCGTCCGGTATTTCCTCGGGCGCTGATGCCGCTGCCTCTGCCGCAGCAGGGGAGCGGCTCCCGGACGAAACAAAGGAGAACATGAAACTATGAAAACACGAATCATCACAGCCGTGGTGGGCCTGTTCGTCCTTGCGGGCGTCCTGTTCACCTTCAATACGCTGGTGTTCAATCTGGTCATTGCGGCCATCACCCTCATCGCCCTCCATGAGATCTACTCTGCGCTGGGCTTCGAAAAACAGGACTGGCCGCTGCTGGGCATTCTGGTGCCCTACACCCTGCTCATCATGCTGTCGAGCTACAGCATCTACCGGGCGATGGTGATGCCCGCCTCCTTCCTGGTGGTGCTGTTCTACGCCATCTATCTTGTGGTGCGCAACGGCGTCATCAGCTACCAGAAAGCCAGCGGCCTTGTAATGTTTTCGGGCATCGTCATCTTCTGCTTTTACTCCTTCATCCGGCTCAAGGAGCTGCTGCCGGTAGAGAAGTTCGGCTACGACGCCATCTTCTTCATCCTGCTCATCCTCTGCTTCGCATGGGGCGGCGACACCTGCGCCTACTTTGCGGGCCGCGCCTTCGGCAAGCATAAGCTCTGCCCGGTGGTCAGCCCCAAAAAGACGGTGGAGGGCGCTGTGGGCGGCGTGCTGGGCACGATGGTATTCGGCGTACTGGTCACGGTCATCTACTCGGTGGCGGCAGACCGGATGGAGGCGTTCACCCGCTCCAACATCGGCGTGTCCATGTATATCATCATCGCGCTGCTGGCCTGCGTGGCCGCAGTGCTGGGCATTTACGGCGACCTGTTCGCCAGCGTGGTCAAGCGCCAGTGCGGCATCAAGGACTATGGCACCATCTTCCCGGGGCACGGCGGCATCCTCGACCGCTTTGACAGCGTGATGTTCATCGCGCCCTTTGTCACGATGGTGGTCATCGCAGTGTTCTACTACTAAAAAGAACAGGAGGTAGCGCTTTATGGCTAAAAAAATCACGCTGCTGGGTTCCACCGGCTCTATCGGCACCCAGAGCCTCGACGTTATCCGCGCCCAAGGGTATGAGGTGTTCGGTCTGTCGGCCCACAGCCAGACGGATAAACTCTTACAGCAGATCGAAGAGTTCCACCCCAAGTATGTCTGCATGACCAGCGAGGCCGGGGCAGAGAAGCTCTCGGCTGCACTGGCGGGCCGCGCCGACGCGCCCAAGCTCCTGACCGGCCCCGAGGGGCTGAAGACCCTCGCCGCGATGGATGGTCCGGACGTGGTGCTGAACAGCGTGGTGGGCATCGCAGGCCTCGGCGCCAGCCTTGCCGCCATCGAGAGCGGCCATGACCTCGCCCTCGCTAACAAAGAGAGCCTCGTCACCGGCGGACATCTCGTGACGCAGGCGGTGGCGAAGCACGGCGTTAAGCTGCTGCCGGTGGACAGCGAGCACTCGGCCATCTTCCAGTGCTTGCAGGACAAGGAGAGCGCCAAGAGCCTGACGAAGATCCTGCTGACGGCCTCCGGCGGCCCCTTCTTCGGGATGAAGACCGAGG
>OHBP01001041.1_pt1 | contig 12003 bp, 9 predicted proteins | sample 1577471 | NCBI WGS metagenome assembly OHBP01 (sample SAMEA3879503, study PRJEB24766) | human gut metagenome | biome: human-associated habitat; feature: feces | place: USA | collected 1985/1987
GCGCTATATTATGGTATGCATGGCAGCGGTAAAGATAAAAGCGGGGCAGATATCTATACATCATCCAGACATGAGACATCATCATATAGTGGGGTGTCGGCTTTAGATGAAGATGCAGATAGGGCTTCTGTTAGTAGTGTGGATAGTGACTCTTTGGATGCTGCAGTCCTTAGAGGCACACAGGAAGATAAAGAACTGATATATGTTTATGTATATGGTGAAGTTAACAATCCTGGAGTGGTTGGATGTAAGAAGGATTCCAGAGTGTATGAGGTTGTAGAGTTATGTGGAGGTTATACAGCAAACGCCAATGAAAGCTGTATTAACCCTGTGCGTAAGGTATCTGATGGGGAAAAGATATATATTCCATATGTTGGAGAAGACTACAGCCAGGGGATTTATGATGATGATTCTTATAAGACCTCACAGGAGTATGCTGCATCGTTATATGGTGATTACGGAGCTTCACAGCAGAATACGCGCATCAATATCAACACAGCGGCTAAGGAGCAGTTAGTCACACTTCCAGGTATAGGAACATCAAGAGCAGAGGACATAATAAGCTACCGTAGTAAGAATGGCAGCTTTAAAAGTATAGAGGATATTAAGAATGTGCCGGGTATTAAAGATGGCGCATTTGCAAAGATTAAAGATTATATATGTGTTTAAACAAGGAGTATTAACAGATATGGCTGGTAAGGTATTAGTTGTAGATGATGAAAAGATGATAGTTAAAGGCATAAAGTTCAGTCTTGTGCAGGATTATAGTGTTGTTGATTGTGCATATGATGGTGAAGAGGCACTGAATATGGCAAGGAACAACGATTATGACATTATCCTTTTAGATATTATGCTTCCAAAGATGAACGGCCTTGAAGTATGCCAGCAGATAAGGGAGTTCTCCAACGTACCTATTATTATGCTTACAGCTAAGGGTGATGATATGGATAAGATAATGGGTCTTGAATATGGCGCAGATGATTATATCACCAAGCCTTTTAATATTCTTGAGGTCAAGGCAAGGATGAAGGCTATCTTAAGAAGAAACAACAGTAACAGGGATAAAGAAACTGTTAAAAGCAATGTGCTTGTAGTAGGTGATATGAAGATAGATTGTGACAGCAGAAGTCTTTTTATCAAGGGAAAAGAGATATATCTTACAGCTAAGGAGTTTGACCTGCTTGAGCTGCTCGCTTTTAACCCTAACAGAGTATACAGCAGGGATGCGTTGTTAAAGACGGTATGGGGTGCAGATTATCCAGGAGATGGAAGAACAGTAGATGTCCATATAAGGCGTCTGCGTGAAAAGATAGAGGATAACTCAAGTGAGCCAAAGTATGTTCATACCAAGTGGGGAGTAGGTTATTATTTTAATGTTTAAACATATTGATATTGGAACACATAATAAGTCATTTAAATCAGGAAAGCTTTTGACTGGTATCCGCAGGTGCATTTTTAGTGCACGCTTCAGGATTATACTTATGATGTCAGTATTAGCAGTTATATCTGTTATTTCTGTAGTGCTGGCACTTAAATATTCTTATATAGAATCTCTTATTAACAAAAGAAAAGAGTACATCAGTAACGAGGCTGTGCTTATGTCGGCAGAGTTTACGGATTATTCTGACCTTTCAGATGCAAGAAATGGTGGAATGTATGAGAATCTTATGAACTATTCTGCACTTAACCAGATGAGGATAAGAGTTGTAGACAGAAAGTACATGGTAAGCCTTGACACGTATGCTGTGGACAATGGCAAAACTATCATTAGCTCAAAGGTTATTGATGTATATGAAAGCTCTAAGGCAGTAGCAGATTATAACCGTAAGTCTGGCAGTATAGAGGCAGTTTCACCTGTATATAACAGTGAGGGTACTGTTATTGCAGTGCTAGTTGTGAATTTTGATATTTCAGATATCAGAGTTCTTGCAGGAGATGCTTTTGATGGGATTTATGTGGTGTTGTTTGTTGTTATCACATTTATAATAGTCAGCTCTATAGTGATATCGTATTTTTATATGAGACATTACAATAAAGCATTAAAGGTAGTTGAAGCTGTTGATGTTGGTTATACGGACAAGAGGATTGAGATTAAGGGCTCAACAGAGCTTAGAAGCTTTGCAGCCCATTTTAACAGTATAATGGATAAGAATAACGAGCTTGATTCTTCAAGGTCAGAGTTTGTTTCAAACGTATCACATGAGCTTAAGACACCGATTACATCCATAAAGGTATTGGCAGATTCGCTTAACACGCAGGAGAATGTGCCTGTTGAGGTGTACAGGGAGTTCATGCTTGATATTGTAAGTGAAATCGACAGGGAGAATAAGATTATAGAGGATTTGTTATGCATGGTAAGGCTTGATAAGGCTTCGTCGGTACTTAACATATCGTCAGTTAATATGAATGAGCTGCTTGAGTTAGTGCTAAAGAGGTTAAAGCCGCTTGCAGCAAAGAAGAATATAGAGCTGTTGTTTGAAAGCTTCAGACCGGTTGTTGCACAGGTTGATGAGGTTAAGATTACCCAGGTAATATCTAATCTTGTTGAGAATGCCATAAAGTATAATAATGTCGATGGATGGGTACATGTTTCGCTTAATGCTGATCATCAGTTCTTTTATGTAAGGGTAGAAGATTCTGGAATAGGCATACCAAAGGACAGTCAGGGCAAGGTTTTTGACAGATTCTACAGGGTAGATAAGGCCAGATCAAGGGAAACAGGTGGAACCGGACTTGGTTTATCTATCGTCAGGAATATAATTCTTATGCATCATGGTACTATTAAGCTGTACAGTGAGGAAGGCATGGGAACAACATTTACATTCAGGATTCCTCTCAACTATGTAGAAGAGAATGAAAACTAGTAATATTCAGCAGGGTAACAGGCAGAATGGAGAAGTACGTGGTTAAAAAGTTCGTAGTAAGAATAATGTGTATATTAATATGCATCGGTATAACAATGTCTATGCCTGCATGTTCATCAGAGAGTAAGAATGAAAAGTATACAATATATTATACTAATAGTTCAAAGGATAAGCTTATTGGGAGTACATGTATGCTTGATGCTTCTATGTCTGTTGAAGATAAGGTGAGAACGTTGCTTGATAACATGGGTGTACGTTCTTCAAGCAAGGATGAATATATCATAAAGCCAGATAATGTTAATCTTTTAGAATCCAGTGTTAAAGGTAAAACAGCATTTTTAAACTTTACAACAACATATAAGCAGATGCCATCACAGGTAGAACTTTTATATAGGGCAGCAGTTGTAAAGACACTGACACAGCTTGATGATATTTCGTATGTTCATTTTTATGTGGATGGCAAGGAAGCTTTATATGAAGATGGAAGTGTTATGGGGATGTTTAAGAACTCTGACTTTACAAGCTCTGATAATGATATCAGGCAGATGGATTGGCGTAATGTACAGCTGTTTTATGCAGATGAGAGTGGAACAAGACTTGTTAAAGTAAAAGAAATGTTAGCTTACAATAAAAACATGCCTATAGAAAGAATGGTGGTACAGCGTCTTATAAGTGGTCCAACAACACAGGATGCTTATTCAACACTTCCAGAGGCAGTAAAGCTGCTAGGAGTATCTGTTGTAGATAAAGTATGCTATGTTAATCTTAGTGAGGAGTTTGCAGATGGACTTGTAAATGTTGCATCAGAGGTTGAGATATATTCTATAGTGAATTCGCTCTGTTCGCTTGATAACATAGAATCGGTCAAGATATTTATCAATGGCGATTATTCAAGCACCTTTAAAGATAATATCAGCCTGGACAGGTTTTATAAGTTTAATCAGTCGCTTGTTAAGTGAAACAGTATTGATATATTTTTGTCTGCTAATATGACTTTGTGTGTTCCGGAAAGGAACGGAAAATATAGTATTGAGAAGACCTTTGTTTATTGCGGCTATGATACAGCTTATAGCCGCATGTGTATCTTTTTGGTGTATGGGAATCGGGCAGCAGGATATGCTGTCAGTGGTTCTTGTTACATCATTTGCTGGAGTTTTGTTATATGGTATTCTTGCGTTATATATAAAGTTATGCAGGATATCCGTCTTTTATTTTCTTGTTTTTATATTATATCCCATTACAACAATATCAATGATGCTTGCTGTTAACGACCTGAACCAGAGTTATGGCTGTGAGAGCTTTACAGGAACTGTTAAGAATATAGTTTATAAAGAAGATTATATGATGCTTTATATGAAGGATAACAGCCTGAATAAGCAGGGAATAATAGTGTATTCGTATTATACAGATGATTATAGTGCGGGTATTGATGATGAGATAGACGTATCGGGAGAAGTCAGTATGTGGGAGAAAGCTCATAATCCCGGAAACTTTAACAGCCGTTTATATTATATATCATGTGGTTATCCATATAAATGTAATGCAGACAGGATAACGGTTATACATAGCGGTAAAGACAGCTTTAATGCATGGCTGTACAGTTTAAAGCGGCGGTTTAAGGCCGTATATAATACAGTTTATGATGAATATGATAACCAGCTCATGAATTCTATGGTGCTGGGTGATAAATATGAGCTTGAAGCAGATGTTAAAGATATGTATCAGAAAAGTGGTGTGTCACATCTTCTTGCCATAAGTGGGCTGCATATATCAATAGCGGGTATGAGTGTATATAATATGCTTAGAAAAAGGCTGAATCAGAAGATATCGGCACTCGCAGGAATATTGGTTATATTATCTTATCTGATGTTTACAGGAGAATCAGTATCGGCAGCAAGGGCGGTATGTATGCTTGTTATGACAATAATAGCGGATGTAAGGGCAAGAACCTATGATATGTTGACGGCACTTGCCATGGCATCTGTTATGCAGATAATGGACAATCCATATATAATATGTAATACGTCATATATTATGTCTTTTTTTGCAATGCTTGGTATAGCACTGGTGCTTCCGGTTATATCATCAGCAGATAAGACACTTGTATTCATAAAAAAGAAAAATAGAAAAAATCGGACATTGAAGGATGAAGTTATATATCTTTTATGTGATTCATTAAGTGGCTGTATTGCTATACAGCTTATGCTGCTGCCGGCATTGTTATATATATCTTATGAGACTTCATTTATAAGTGTTATATTAAACCTGATTGTCATACCACTTATGCCGGTTGTGATGATAAGTGGTATAGTCTCAGGATTAGTAGGACTTGTGTCGATAAAATGTGCATGGTTTATGGCAGGAGCAGCCCATTATGTGCTTAAGCTTTATGACATATTGTGTAAAGCATGTGCAGATATACAGGCAGGAACATACGTCACAGGAAGACCACAGGTATGGCAGCTTGTCCTTTATATGTTTATGTTAGCCGTATGGATAGCAGCTGATTCTGAATATGTGAAATATTGTACCATATATCATATAAGTAATGTATATGGTATATGGCGGAATGTAAGTAATAATGCGAGTAATATACATTATGTATGGCGAAATGTATGTAATGTGAGTAATCTGCATGATGCAAGCAGGAATGTGTGTAATATATATAGAAATTCATGTAATATAAGCCATAATATTAAGAGTGTTATTCTAATTGTGCTTTTAATACTGGCTGCTGTCAATATGAGATATGTTCATCCCAAGGGACTTTATATTATGATGCTTGATGTAGGTCAGGGTGATTGCATATATATACGTGATGAAAATGGTATCAGTTATCTGTTCGATGGTGGAAGCACGGATGTTAAACAGGCAGGAAAGTACAGGATATATAAAACTCTGCGTTATATGGGTATACGGAGGATAGATTATGCTGTGATAAGTCATGGTGATGCTGACCATGTGAATGGTATTAAAGAACTTATAGATATGAGTGGTGCTTCATTTACTGTGGGTGAAGTTGTCATGCCTGATATAAAAGATAAGGATAGTGAAGAATCATATGCTGGCATGATAGAATACGCGCATAAAGCAGGCATTAATATCAGCTATAAGAAGGCTGGGGATGTACTTGTATGTGATAACAGCACGGCATTTAAGATAACTTGTATGCATCCGTGTGAATCGTACGATTATGAGGATGCTAATGACTATTCGGCGGTTTATATGATTGAGTATAAAGACTTTTCCATGCTAATGATGGGAGATGCAGGTAAGAAGGCTGAGAAATGTATGATGAATGACTGGAAAGAGCATAAAGAGCTTAAAGTTTTTGCACTTAAAGCAGGACATCATGGTTCAAGGTATTCATGCAGTGAAGCTTTTCTTGAGAGTATTGATCCTGCGATAGCGCTTATATCCTGTGGTAAGGACAACAGATATAAGCATCCTCATAAAGAGATGCTGACAAGGCTTCATAATATGGATATTAAGCCATACCGGACAGATGAAGACGGTGCCATAATGATAAATGTCAGTGCTGATAAAATAAAAGTACAGGTTTACAATGACAGCAGATAAATGGTACAATGTTAGCTATGAAAACTTTGAATGAACATATTAAAAAAGGCGAATATCAGAAGGTATATCTTATATATGGTGAAGAGGAATATTTGAAAAACCAGTACCGTGACAGAATGAAGGCGGCTATTATCGGGGATGACACCATTAATTACAGCTATTTTGAAGGAGATAGCACGAAAGCAGAGGATGTTATTTCAATGTGCGAAACTATGCCGTTTTTCAGTGATAGAAGACTTGTTATAGTTAGTGACAGCTCTTTTTTTAAAAATGCAAATGACAAGCTGGCTGATTATATAAAGAAACTTCCTGATTATATTGTGCTGATCTTCGTAGAGAAAAATGTTGATAAAAGGAATAAGGTATATAAGGCGGTAAGCAGCTGTGGTTATGTGACCGAGATGAAATATCAGACACCAGCAATGCTTAAAAAGTGGATAGCCGGAATGTTGTCAAAGGAACATTATAAGGTAACAGAGGCAGCCTGTGACCTTATTCTTGAAAAGACAGGTGCTAACATGGAGCTTATAAGAAATGAGGTCAATAAGCTTATAAGCTACTGTGCTGGCCGTGATGCAGTCATGCCGCAGGATGTGGAGGCTGTGTGCTCTACGCAGACGACGAGCAGGATATTTGAGATGATAGAAGCGGTTGCTGGAAAAAACAGAGATAAGGCACTTTCTTTGTATTATGATCTTCTTGAGCTTAAAGAGTCACCTATGCTTATTTTGTACCTGATAGTCAGACAGTTCAACGGAATATTACAGGCTAAGGATTATGCAGCATCAGGAATGTCATCAAGGGAAGTGGCTTCTTATATGAAGATACAGCCGTTTATAGCAGGAAAGTATCTTGCGCAGTCGAAGTATTTTACGGCAGATAAGATAAAAGAAATATTAAGGGAATGTGCAGATGTTGAAGAACGCATCAAGCAGGGCAGACTTCAGGAAAAGCTTGGCGTGGAAATGATTATAATAAAATATTCGGTATAGTATACATAAAAAGATGTGTTTTATAGCTTATAACAGGAAAAAAGGACAGATGCGAGGGTATGCATCTGTCCTTAAATAATATCCTGTGATAATTAAGCTAAAGTGTTAACAGCTTTAGTAATGCGAGATACTTTTCTAGCAGCTGTGTTCTTGTGGAATATTCCCTTAGAAGCAGCCTTAGAAATCTCAGCTATAGCAACAGGAAGAACAGCCTCAGCAGCAGCCTTGTCACCAGCAGCAACAGCAGCGTCTACCTTCTTTACATATGTCTTAACTCTAGACTTAATTGCCTTGTTTCTCTCAGCTCTTACCTGATTAGTTATTACTCTCTTCTTAGCAGATTTAATGTTAGCCAATCCGTACACCTCCAAATTTTAATAAAATTCATAGTTAAATGTTTCGCATTAAAGCCGGACACGGACGATCTAATGTAAACATACTCATATATCTTATAGTAGAAAATGTAATATGTCAACTATAAATTTATAAAAATGTTTTTGAAATGATTCATTCCGAATAAAATATTCAATTTTACATACTATATGTCTGACATGATGATGGGTAAAAAGATGAAAGAGAGAGGAAATGTGCATGGAATATGATATGGCAAGAACGGACCTTGCAGTTGAACTTAATGAAAGCATTTCAAAGAAAAGCGGCAGCTTAAAGGGGATAATAGTGAACGAATCCACTGATAGCGATGCAGCAATCAAGGTAACAGAGATAAAGATTACCAATAAAAGAGCAGCAGAAGCTATAGGCAGGCCACAGGGTTCATATATAACTATAGAGGCCAGAAATATTAGTAAGGCAGGTGAGTCTTACAGGAAAAAGATAGTAGATATATTGCTGGATTATATAAGAAAGCTGCTAGAAAGTAATATAGAAAAACAGGCTGATGCTAATACAACGCTTCTTGTTGTAGGACTTGGCAACAGATGTATAACGTCTGATTCACTTGGCCCACTTGTTGTGGATGGGCTTGAAGTTGATTATCATATTCAGACAGGTCAGGGAAGAGATGGTGGAATGTGCGCAGTTATTCCGGGTGTCATGGCAGATACCGGACTTGAAACAGCAGATATAATAAGAGGCATAGCAAAACAGGTAAAACCATCAGCTGTTATAGCCATAGATGCTCTTGCTGCAAGGAATATATCAAGACTGAACACTACAATACAGTTATCTGACAGAGGGATTAATCCTGGTTCAGGAGTGGGAAACCACAGAGTAGGGATCAATAAGGATAATATAGGAGTTCCTGTGCTTGCACTTGGTGTACCGACTGTTATAGATGCATTTACCATAGCAGTAGATCTTGTAAGTCCATTACTAAAAAACTGCACGAAAGAGGAAAGGGAAGAATTCTTATCAAGGATATATATGGAAGGTATAAGCGATATGTATGTGACACCTAAGGCTATAGACACAGATGTACAGAATATAAGTGGAGTTATATCAGAAGCATTGAATCAGGTGCTGCATATTTAAAAGAATATATAAATATTTTATAAGAATGTAATATTATTACTTTTTGTTAATACAATTAAATAACAGGAGATTGGAGGGGCTATGAAGAGAGGGTACAGGCTGTTATATATGATAGCTGGCGTAATGATATTATTATCTGCAGTATTTTTTGAAAAAAATATAGGACTTGCCTCCTTCATGGAGGATGTGTTTATCAGTGGATGTGTGAATATGACTATGCCGGGAGCAACATGTTATATGAATCCGCAGAAGCTTCTTAAGTGCACGGTGTTTGATGAACTTATGAAGACAACTGTTCCTGTAAGTGCCATGCTTCCAGGAAATAACGATGACTATATTATGCTTGCTGATAATGCGTGTGACTATGAAAATATATATGAAACCAGTGATAAAGCAGAAGAGACTTCTAAGAAAGAAAGCGTACCTGTTAAAGATACAGATGAAGTAACAACGCCTGCTTTGGGCGAGGCTGATACAGGTTCTGATACGGATACTGCAGTACAGAATGTGATTCAAAGAAAGGAAATAACAGGAACGGTTTATAACAAAACTGAGCTTTCAGATTATGGATTTGTTCATAATCATTTTTATACAATAACATCTATAACTGAGCTTACAGAGAGCATATTAAGACCTGATGATTTTATAAACAGAAATCTTGCCATAGATAAAAGCAGCAGACAGCCACAGATACTTATATTCCATACACATTCACAGGAGGGATTTATCGATTCAGTTGAAGCAGATGCAAAAACAACCATAGTTGGTGTAGGTGATTATCTTACAAAGCTTCTTACAGAACGGTATGGTTATAATGTTATTCATGATACAACAGTTTATGATTATGTCGATGGGAAGCTGGATAGAAGCAAGGCGTATACATATGCAGAAAACGGAATAGCAAAGATTCTTAATGACAACCCTTCAATAGAAGTTGTTATTGACCTTCACAGAGATGGTGTAGCGGATACGACTCATCTTGTAACACAGATGGATGGAAAGAGTATGGCTAAGATAATGTTTTTTAATGGTCTTAGCTATAGTAAGATTAATGGAGATATAGCATATCTTAATAATCCATACAGGGATGATAACCTTGCCATGAGTCTTCAGATGCAGCTTATAGGTGAGGCATATTATCCGGGCTTCTTAAGGAGAATATATGTAAATGCATACAGATATTGTCTGCATGAGAGAGGAAGATCGATGCTTATAGAGGCGGGTGCACAGACTAATACGTTTGAAGAGGTTAAGAATGCTATGGAGCCGCTTGCTGATATTCTTGATAAATGTCTGTCAGGAGAGAAGGTTATGAATGATACTTAAATAATATGCGCTTTAGACAATAGAATATTTAAATAATATAACGCCATATATGGATATTGGAAATAGATACATATTTTGGTATATTACTACAAAAATTCTGCTTATTACAACTAAAACAGGGGGTTTTACATCATTTTTATTGTTTTATACGATTAAAAATATAGTATTGACAAACAAAAGAAAAAGTAGTACTCTCATGTTGTTGATAACATTTTAGTTTATAATCATTAATCGCAAGCGATTATCGTGGCAGTTTTCCTGCCGGATTATTCCCAGTTTTAAGCTTAATATTTCGTGGCCGGAAATATTAAAAAGAGAAGGATTAAAAAGAAAAGGATTATTTTATTTTACTTGAAAGGATTATATTTTGCTTATGGAAAAAAGTTTATGCCAGGATGTTATGGAGTATTCAGAATTTGTTGAAAAGATAAAGAAAATGTCAGAATCAGTAGCAGGTACAGAGGGGACTGTGCAGGTTACACATGTTATTAAGAATAACGGATGTGAATATGATGGTTTGGTTATATTAAGAAAAGGGTGTAAAATATCACCAACCATATATCTGAACGGATATTATGAACAGTATTGCAAAGGAAAAAGCTTTGAAAGTGTATTTTCAGGAATCAAAGAACTTTATCTGTTTAATAAAGACAGAATAGCAGTTGATACAGACAGCTTTGCTACTTTTAATGGGATTAGGGATAAGGTTGTATTCAAGCTGATAAACTATAACGCAAACAGAAAGCTGCTAAGCCTTGTACCACATAAAAAGATACTTGACCTTGCGATGGTGTTCTGCTGTATGATTGAAAAGAATGAAGAGGGAAATACATCGGCACTTATATATAATTCCAACATGAATTACTGGAAAGTGAAGGAAGAGGATATATACAGAGCAGCGTTGAACAATACAGCACGCATTCTGCCTGCTGGCATAACAGAGATGTCGAAGCTTTTTGAAGCTTATGATGACCATGATAAGATAGATGTTTGCATAGATTCTCAGGAGATTAAGGACTGCCAGCTTTATGTGCTTACAAACGACTGCCGTATTAATGGTGCAGCCTGCATGCTTTATGAGAATGTACTTAAGGATTTTGCTGACAGCATAGAAAGCAATCTGTATATACTGCCTTCATCTATACATGAGGTTATTATACTTCCTAAGTTTGCTATGTTTAATAAGCAGGAGCTTGTGAATATGGTGTTAGAGATTGCGGACAGTATTGACAGCTCGGAATATATTCGAAAAGAGGAACTGCGGCAGAAAGCACATGATCTGGACGGCTTATTTACTTCTGTATCGCCGCAAGAAAAGTATGCAAACCTAGAGAAAAAGATGGGCTTGTTTGTAGAGGGAGGATTAGATTTATGGGAATCTTTAAAGTAATCAGAAATACAAACGACGAACTGCAATATCTATATAACGTTCTGAATTATACGATGGGCATACATACAGACTACGATAAACGATATAGTCCAAACGTGGATATATACCATGCTTACGAGCAGTTTCTTTCTGTGAAGAAATATTTCGGTAAGACCAGTGGAAATCCGGCATTTCATTTTATTGTCGTGTATGATGCGAGATCGACTTGGGGTGATAATTATGAGCGGGCGGAATCTATGAGCCGGAGCATTGCCTCTTATTTCTCGGACAAGTATCAGATCGTTTACGCAATACACCGAAAGTTCTGCTCAAAGAGATATGGTAGTTGTTCGTCGGTTTATCACGCTCATTTTGTTATGAA
>OHBP01001042.1_pt1 | contig 11998 bp, 9 predicted proteins | sample 1577471 | NCBI WGS metagenome assembly OHBP01 (sample SAMEA3879503, study PRJEB24766) | human gut metagenome | biome: human-associated habitat; feature: feces | place: USA | collected 1985/1987
CGGTTGACACCAACACGGTTGACACCAACACGGTTGACACCAACACGGTTGACACTCCCGCTGTGAAGTAATCGCTCGAACTAAAAAGAGAGATTGACCGTCGGACTCCTCACGAGTCCGACGGTTTTTTGTGCAATGACCTTAGGTTTTCCAAGTTTTTAACCTATTCTTTGCGGGAAAATGACTACCTTTGTGCCAAATAAATAAAAAGCATCCAATTGTTATGGAATACATCAAAACGGCCATTGAGGGCGTATGGATTATAGAGCCGAAAGTGTTCAAAGACGCGCGCGGCTACTTCTTCGAAGCATGGAAGCAGCAGGAGTTTGACGATCATATCGGCCACCATGTGGAATTTGTGCAGGACAACGAGTCGAAGTCGAGCTATGGCGTGCTGCGTGGTCTCCACTATCAGAAGGGCGACTATAGCCAGGCAAAGCTCGTGCGCGTCATACGCGGCACGGTAGTAGATGTGGCCGTGGACATCAGTCGCAGCTCGCCCACCTTCGGACAGTATGTGGCGGTGGAACTGAGCGAGGACAACAAGCGCCAACTGTTCATCCCGCGCGGATTCGCCCATGGATTCGTTGTCTTGAGCGAGGAGGCCGTCTTCACCTACAAGGTGGACAACGGCTACGCCCCCCAGCAGGAGGCTAGCATCCGTTGGGACGATCCCACCATCGCCATCCAATGGCCCATCGACCCCAAGGACGTCCTCACGTCGGAGAAGGATCTCCACGGCAAGAGTCTGCAGGAAGCTGAGCTCTTCGACTAAAACGCGACTTTCTAAGTATCTTCTATCATGCAGAAATCAAGTTTCTTTCTTTTGTTGCTTGCCATCCTCTCGCTCGCTGCCTGCAAGAACCAGGGCGGAGAGGCTACGCGAAAGCAAGAGGACCAAGAGGCCAAGAAACTCTTGCAGGGCATTTGGCTCTATGAGGATGGCGAGACGGCTTTTATGGCCAACGGCGACAGCATTTTCTTCCCCGACACGACTAGCCTGCCCGTCCAGTTTTGGATAGCCAACGACTCCATCTATCTGAAGGGCAACCATGTCTGCCACTACAAGATCACGGCCCAGGCGGCCCATCTTTTCAAGATAGCCAACCCCTCGGGCGACGAGATCAAAGTGACGAAGACCAGCAACAACGCGCTTCGTGCCGATTTTCTGCAAGCAAGGCCCTATGCGCTCAACACTTTCAGGACGTTCGACTCCGACACCGTTGTGAGCAACGACATGGGCTTCTTCGACACGCGTATCCATGTGGAGACCACCTCCGACCAGGTGATACGGTCTTCCTACAACGGACAGGGCATCGAGGTAGACAACATGTACCTTGACAATGTGGCACGCATCACGACCTACAATCATGGCAAACTGGTCTATAGCCACGACTTCCGCAAGGCGGAGTTTTCGGAGCTGGTGCCTGCCGACTTTCTGGAGAAATGTATTCTGCGTGGCATCACGTTCAGCCATGCCGCTGGCGACGCGCTCTACTATGATGTCAGTATTGGCATTCCCGACGCTTCCACGACCTACGTCATAGCCCTTCGCATCAATTCCAAGGGGAAAGTGGAGAAAAAACTCAAGTAGGCGTTGCGTCGTGTGACAGTTTGGCATACATTTTGTTGTCCTCCTCATGAGATAAAACAAGGAGGATAAGATTATGGCTTTCATAGATTATTATAAGATTTTAGGTGTCGATCGCAATATTCCGCAAAAGGATGTGCGTGCGGCTTACAGGAAACGGGCCAAGCTCTTCCACCCCGACCTTCACCCCAACGATCCGAAGGCCAAAGCAAAGTTTCAGGCGCTCAACGAGGCATACGAAGTCATAGGCAACCCCGACAAGCGGGCCAAATATGACCAGTATGGCGAGAAGTGGCGTGAGGCTGATACGTTCCAAGGGGGCGCTGGTGGCTTCGGCGGAGGCGGTGCCGGTGGCGGCAACCCCTTTGGCGGCTTCGACTTTAGCCAGTTTAGCGGTAGTGGTGGCGGAGGCTTCAGTAGTTTCTTTCAGGATTTGTTTGGTGGCAGATCGCAGGGTCGCACCATGCATTGGGGCAGCGCGGCGCCACGCCCTGACGAGGGACAAGTTTCCTCTACGGTGAACATCGACCTTTACACGGCCTCGCTGGGCGGCGACATCATCATCCGTTTGCCGTCGGGCAGCAAACTCCGTCTGAGGTTGAAACCCGTCACGCAGAATGGTACGAAGGTAAGACTTCGTGGCAAGGGCAACCGCCGATCCGACGGCACGATGGGCGATCTGATCATCACCTACAATATCAAGTTGCCCGACCATCTGACGCCTGAGCAAGAGAACTTGGTCCGCCAGATGCAGGCACAGGGTTGATTTTGACTACAAGATGATTTATAGCAAAATCATTAAGTACAAGATCATATAGTTTAGTCCATTTCCACATGCTCTTCGAACGCAAAGGCAGTTCACGAGCCATGGGGAAATGGACTTTTTTTGTAACTTGCCAACTTAGCAAGTTAGCAATTTGCTAACTTGGCAATTTGCTATATGCCGAAGACGCGGGCAACATTCTCATTGGTCCGCCGCGCCATCTCCTCCTCGCTCACACCATAGGCCGCAGCCAGCGTGGTGAGCACCTGGGCCACGAAGGCACTCTCGTTGCGTTTGCCCCGATGAGGCACGGGCGCCATGTACGGGCAGTCGGTCTCCAGGACGATGCGGTCCAGGGGGACGGCGGCAGGCAGGTCTTCGCGCAGATGGCTACTCTTGAACGTTGAGACGCCGCCCACGCCCAGTACGAAGCGCGGGAAGCGGAGGAAGGCCTCCGCCTCTTGCTGGTTGCCTGTGAAGCAATGGAAGACGCCGCCAGGCAAGTCCTCTTCGTATTTTCGCAAGATAGAGATCATCTCCTGCTGCGCCTTCCGGCAGTGGATCATCAGTGGGAGACGCGTCTCCACGCTCCACCTCACCTGCTCCTCAAACGCCTTCAGTTGTTCCTGCTCGTGCTCCCGCGACCAATAGAAGTCGAGTCCACATTCGCCGATACCGATCACCTCCGGCGACAAATAGTCTCTCATCCGGCGCAACGCCTCCTCCCAACTGGCGTCCACCTCCTCGGGCTGCAGCCCTACCAACGGGTAGCAGTAGCCAGGATATTGACGGCAGAGCGCCAGCACGGCCGGCACGTTGTCCAGGTTGATGGCCGGCACGATGATCTTCCCCACCCCAGCCTCGCGGGCCCGGTCAATGACGGCGGGGAGGTCTTCGCGAAACTCCTCGCCGTCCAAATGGGCATGTGTGTCAATAAACGTCATTTGTTTCTCCGCATCATCCGGTCCGCATAGGCCCGCAGTTCCTTCTTGCGATCCTCTGCCACACTCACTGCGTCGAGATAAGCCTTGCTCTCCTTGAAATACTGGTTGATCTTCTCCTTGGCCAGTTCGTCGATATGGAGCGCGTCGTAGAGACTTGTGACGGCGCCGACCTTCTCCTGGCGGTCAAAGTCCTCCATCTCCATCCAGCGCTCCAGTTCCTGGCGCTGCGACGCATCGGCACGGAGGAAGGCGTTGATGAGCATGTAGGTTTTCTTGTTGGAGGTGATGTCGCCGCCGATGGCCTTGCCAAACACCTTCTCGTCGCCATAGACGTCGAGATAGTCGTCCTGCAACTGGAAGGCCAGTCCTATCTTTTCGCCAAAGCGATAGAGATTGTCGGCGTCCTCCTCCGAGGCCCCTGCGAGGATGGCACCGATCTTCAACGCACAAGCCAGCAGCACGCTGGTCTTCAGACGGATCATCTCGATATACTCGTCCTCGGTCACGTCCGTGCGCTTCTCAAACTCCATGTCCAACTGCTGACCGTCGCCTATCTCCAGCGCCGTCTCCGTGAAGAGGTCGAGCACGGGTTTCAGCCTTTCTGCCGGACTCTCCGCCATCATCTGATAGGCCAGTACCAGCATCGTGTCGCCCGAGAGGATGGCCTGGTTGTCGTTCCACTGCACGTGCACCGTCGGTTTGCCGCGACGCTTGTCAGCATTGTCCATCAAGTCGTCGTGGAGCAAGGTGTAGTTATGATAGGTCTCCAGTGCGCAGGCAGGAGTCAGTATGCGCTCCAGATCCTCGCAGAAGAGGTTGTAGGCCAGCAGCATCAGCGTCGGGCGGATGCGCTTGCCACCCAGAGAGAGTACATAGCGTATGGGCTCGTACAGTCCCTCGGGAGTGCGTCCCGTGGCGACCACGGTCAGTCGCTCGTTGACCAGTTTCAGAATTTCATCGGCAGTAAGCATTGCTTCTAATATTTTTGGATTATTATTTCTTGTATTGGGAGGAAATACTATTCCTTGTATTTGGGGGGATAGTTCTTTCTCTCTATAGTCGGAAGACCACGGGTAGCTCCACCATCGACCGACAGGGTTTGCCGTGGTCGATGCCCGGTTTCCACTTTCCCATCATCCGCATCACGCGCATCACCTCGTTGTCCAGCGGTTTGCCCGCAGACGTCTTGATGCGGATATTCGTGACCGTCCACCATGAAGGTCACGCCGACCATGCCCTCCTTCTTGCTGGCCGCAGCCTGCTTGGGATAGACCAGCATCTTCGTGATCCACTTCATAAACTCCACCCAGCCTCCAGGCGGTGTCGGCGTGTCGGCCAGGACGTGCAGCGTCTTCTTGTCCTGTGGCTCCGAGACGGGTACAGGAGGCGGCTCCTTGATGGCCAGAGGCAGTGGCGGCATGAGCGTGGGTTGCTCGACGGGTTTCTCCACGGGGATGACGTCGTCCAGCACGGCCTCGCCTCCACTTGGCGCCTCGCTCGCGTCGGTATGGTCCGCCCCTTTTCTGGCGCCATCCACCCGGTTGAGATCCGCCACCTTGATGTTGAGGCGGTCCTTCACGTTCTGGTGGCGGTCCGGCTTCTGTGCCGAGGCGTCATCCTCGCGGTCGATGGCCACCATCATCGTGGTGTCGCGATGCAGTTTGTCGAGATCCATCTTCGTAGGAATGTCGAGGAGATCGCCCCCCGTGGTATATTCCAGCGCCGTATAGACCAACGACGAGGCCACCACCAGCCCCAACAGAAACCCCGTCAGGTGATGTCGCTCCAAATCCGCACGTTTTGTTTTCTCGTTTTCCAAACCGCTTAAACACTAAATGCCGCCTTTTGCCGTTATATTAGGGTGAAGACGGACTCTGTATCGCTTTTACGCATGCAAAAATAGCGAAGATATTTGAAAAAAGCCGTATCTTTGTGCTGAAATTAGAAAACGTTAAATGAAAAAAGCCATTTATGCCCTCCTATTAGCATTTCTGCCCTCGCTGGCATGGGGACAGGAGAGCCAAACTGAATACAACTTCCTGCGCCTCCCCGTGAGTGCGCATGCTGCCGCGTTGGGTGGCGAGAATATCACCATCATCGAGGACGACCCCTCGCTCGTCTTCTCCAACCCCGCCCTGGCAGCCTCTGTGAGCGACCGCACGGCCGGGCTCAACTACATGAACTACATGAGCGGCGTGAGCTATGCGAGCGCGTCCTACACCAAGGTGCTTGCGCCCAAGACCACGGTGGTGGGCGGCGTCAAGTATATCAACTACGGCTCGATGAAGGAGACCGACGCCACGGGTACGCAGGTGGGCACGTTCTCTGCCAACGAGTTTGCCATAGAGGGCACGCTGGCCTACCAGTTGGCGCGCAATGTCGTGGGCGGCATCACGGCCAAGTATGTCTATTCCCACATCGCCGATTATAGCTCCATGGGTGTGGCCGTCGATCTCGGACTCAACTGGTATATGCCGGAACGCGAATGGTCGATCAGCGTCGTCGCCAAGAACCTTGGTGGCGAGGTGAAGGCCTACAACGACGATTTTGGCAAGATGCCCTTCGACCTCCAGCTGGGCGTGAGCAAGACCTTCCAGGGACTGCCCGTGCGCGTCTCGGCCACGCTGATCGACATGACCCACTACGACTACCGCTTCGCCAACCACCTCTGTCTGGGTGCCGACATTCTCTTTTCGGAGAGCATCTGGGCGGGCTTGGGCTATAACTTCCGCCGCGCCGAGGAGATGAAGATGGGCGAAGGCGACGAGGAGAGCGCCCACGGAGCCGGACTGAGTTTCGGCGCCGGACTCAACCTGGAGCGCTTCCGCCTCAACGTGGCCTACGGCAAATATCATGTCAGCAGCCATTCGCTGATCCTCAACGTGGGTTACACCTTCTGACCTACCATCCCAGCAGAAGGCATTTCCTCCTTCCCCATACCACTCGTTTTACATCAGACCATTTGTAGTATATTTTGATATGAAGAAAATTACCATAGCCATCGACGGTTACAGCTCCTGCGGAAAGAGCACGATGGCCAAGGAACTGGCCCACCGACTGGGCTACGTCTATGTGGATACAGGTGCCATGTACCGGTCCGTCACGTTGTTTGCCCTTCGCGAGCATCTTTTCGACGCCGAGGACACGCTCGACGCCGATCGCCTGAGCGCGCTGCTGCCCCAGGTACGCATCGACTTCCGCCTCAACCCCGAGACGGGCCATGCCGACGCCTGCCTCAATGGAGAGAACGTGGAACAGAAGATCCGTGGCCTCGAAGTGTCGAGCCGTGTGAGCATCGTGGCAGCCCAGCCTTTCGTCCGCGAGATGCTGGTGCGCCAGCAGCAAGCTATGGGTGAGGGCAAGGGCATCGTGATGGATGGCCGCGATATCGGCACCGTCGTCTTCCCGAAGGCCGAACTCAAGATCTTCGTCACCGCATCAGCTGAGGTGCGCGCTGAGCGGCGCTACAAGGAGTTGCAGGCCAAGGGCCAGCCCGCCGACTACGAGAGCATCCTGAAGAACGTCCAGGACCGCGACTATATGGACAGCCACCGCGAAGTCTCGCCGCTGCGCCAGGCCGACGACGCCATCGTCCTCGACAATAGCCACCTGACCATTGCCCAGCAGGACGCATGGCTCATGGATCGCGTGAGGGAAAAGTTGGCAGAATAGTTTTCCACCTGCGCTTTGACCAAGTAGTCTCACTATTTTCCTCCTACGTTCAGTCCGAGCGTAAATAAAAAAAAGCCGCCGAGATTCACATCTCGGCGACCCTTCCAAATGTCAATTTGATTACATACTTTTAACACTAGCAAGTCGCTACTTGCTTCACTTTAACGCTTTGATCATAGCCTTCACCATGGCAATCTTCTCCATGGCGTCAGCTTGTTTTTTACGTTCCTTCTCTACGACCGCTGCCGGCGCGTGAGCCACGAAGTTCTCGTTGGAGAGCTTCTTCGTCACCCCCGTGAGGAATCCCTCCAGGTGGGCGAGCTCCTTCTTTGCCTTCTCCAGTTCGGCCTCCACATCGATGAGGCTTCCCACGGGCACGGCCCACTCCGACTTGCCGACCATGAATCCGGAGGCGTCGGCGGCCTTGGCCTCCACCACCTCTATCTTCTCCAGGTTGGCCATCTTCAGGATGGCCGCGTCGTAAGCAGCCACCTCGTTGGTGCCCACGGCCTGGAGGACGAGCTGCTGGCGTGGAGCGATGTTCTTCTGATTGCGCACGGAGCGGACACCTGCCACCACTTGCTTGACCGCCTCAAACTCCTCACAGAGACGCGCGTCGGCCTCCGTCGGCTTCTCCACAGTCTGACACTCCACCATGATGCTCTCGCCCTCCTTGCGGTCGGCAAGGTGTTGCCAGAGCTCCTCGGTGATAAACGGCATGAAGGGATGGAGCATGCGCAGCAGCGCGTCAAAGAAGCGCAGCGTGGCGTCGTAGGTGGCCTGGGCCACGGGCTGTGCCTTGCCGTCCTTGTAGGCTGGCTTCACCATCTCCAGATACCAGCTGGAGAACTCGTCCCAGAAGAGTCGATAGACCGTCATGAGCGCGTCGGAGATGCGATACTGGGCGAAGTGGGCGTCCATCTCGGCATAGGCCTCCCGGAGTTTGCTCTCAAACCAGCGCGTGGCGATGCGGCTCGCCTCGTCCTGCTCGACGTCTGCCGACACCTCCCAGCCCTTCACCAGTCGGAAGGCGTTCCATATCTTGTTGTTGAAGTTGCGTCCCTGCTCGCAGAGCGTCTCGTCGAAGAGGATGTCGTTGCCCGCGGGCGCACTCAGCATCATGCCCATGCGCACACCGTCGGCGCCATACTTCTCGATGAGCTCGATGGGGTCGGGCGAATTGCCGAGGCTCTTCGACATCTTGCGGCCCAATTTGTCGCGCACGATACCCGTGAAATAGACGTGCTTGAAGGGCTTGTCGTTGCGATACTCGTAGCCCGCCATGATCATGCGCGCCACCCAGAAGAAGATGATATCCGGACCCGTCACGAGGTCGGAGGTCGGGAAATAGTAGTTGATCTCCTCGTTGTCGGGCTTGTTGATGCCGTCGAAGAGGGAGATCGGCCACAGCCATGAGGAGAACCAGGTGTCAAGCGCGTCATCGTCCTGCTGGAAGTCGGCCTCCTGCAACTGCGCCTGCGGATACTTCGCCTGCGCCTGCGTCATCACGCCCTTCAGGTCCTCATCGACGAAGACCTCGCCCACCTTCGGTCCCTCGGCTGCTGCTTCGCCCTGCGGACGGTAGTACCAGGCCGGGATGCGGTGGCCCCACCAGAGCTGACGCGAGATACACCAGTCCTTGATGTTCTCCAGCCAGTGGCGGTAGGTGTTCTTATACTTCTTGGGATAGAACTCTATCTCGTCGTCCATCACCGGTGCGAGGGCGATGTCGGCAAAATGCTGCATGCTGAGGAACCATTGTGTGGAGAGCTTGGGCTCTATGGCCACGTTGGTGCGCTCGGAGAATCCCACCTTGTTGGTGTAGTCCTCGATCTTCTCCATCAGTCCCGCCTCGTTGAGGTCGCGGCTGATCTGCTTGCGCACGTCCATGCGGTCGAGTCCGACATAGAGTCCGGCGGCCTCCGAGATGGTGCCGTCGTCGTTGAAGATGTCGATGGTCTCCAGGTTGTGGTTCAGACCGAGGGCGTGGTCGTTGATATCGTGGGCCGGTGTCACCTTGAGGCAGCCCGTACCAAACTCGATATCGACGTAGCCGTCCTCGATGACGGGGATCGTGCGTCCCACCTTCGGCACGACGACGTGTTTGCCCTTGAGCCACGTGTTCTTGGCGTCGTCGGGGTTGATACACATGGCCGTGTCGCCCATGATGGTCTCGGGGCGCGTGGTGGCCACTACGGCGTACCATCCGCGGTCGTCGCGGTGCATGACGTTGGCCTCGTCCTTGCGCTCCACGCTCGCCTGGTCCTCGGGCGCCACGTAGTATTTCAGATAGTAGAGCTTGCTGTGCTCCTCCTTATAGACCACCTCCTCGTCGGAGAGGGCCGTCTTGGCCTTCGGGTCCCAGTTGACCATGCGTACGCCGCGATAGATGAGTCCCTTCTTGTAGAGATCGACAAAGACATGGATGACGCTCTTCGACCGCTCCTCGTCCATCGTGAAGGCCGTGCGGTCCCAGTCGCAGGAGGCGCCGAGACGGCGCAGCTGCTTGAGGATGATGCCACCGTGCTCGTGGGTCCAGTCCCAGGCATGGCGGAGAAACTCCTCACGGGTGAGGTCGCTCTTCTTGATGCCCTCCTCGGCCAGCCGTGCGACGACCTTGGCCTCCGTGGCGATGCTCGCATGGTCCGTGCCCGGCACCCAGCAGGCGTTCTTCCCCTCCATGCGCGCGCGGCGCACGAGGATATCCTGAATGGTGTTGTTGAGCATGTGGCCCATGTGGAGCACACCCGTCACGTTGGGCGGCGGGATGACCACCGTCGGGCCGGCTGCTGAAGAGCTTGTGGTCCAACCAATACTGATACCATTTCGACTCCACTTCCCTGGGGTCATATTTCGTAGCTAATTCCATGACTGTCGCTATCTGTCTTGTTGAATACCTTTTGTTTGCTGGTTATATGATTTGCAAAGTTACGCATTTTCTCTCGAAAAGCAAAATGTGCCCCGATTTTTCTTTCCGATTGCTGGAAAATTCGGGGCCCGAGGCGGCGAGAGCATCGGGAGGACGGCTATTTGTCACTCCGAAAAGCATTTTTTCCCATCCTCACTTGCGTACTTCGGGAAAACTCCGTAATTTTGCATTATCGTTAAAAGAATATATTATTAAGGTGGAAGCGGCCACGGCCGACGTGCCCCGCCCCACCCCGACACCAAGCACAAGAGAGAATTAGCAATGAGCACAGAAGAGAAAGATATAGCGACGCAACCGAAGCACGAGAATCCCTTCCTCCTGCCCTACGGCACGCCCCACAACACGCCGCCCTTCGGCCGCTTCACCCTCCAGGACGTGGAGGAGGCGATGCTGGAGGGCATGCGCCGTGAGGACGAGGAGGTGGAGCAGATGCTCGCCGACCCTGCCGAGCCCACGTTCGACAACACCCTCGTGCGCGACCACGACGACCATCCGAAGGACTACTACAACCTCCTCGGACGCGTCAGTGGCGTGTTCTTCAACCTCCTCTCCGCCGAGGGCAACGAGGAGATGGAGGCGCTGGCGCAGAAGATGAGTCCGCTGCTGACCAAGCACGCCAACGACATCAGCCTCAATCCGCGCGTCTTCGAGCGTCTGCAGAAGGTGAAGGCCCACCACCGTCCCCTCACCGCCGAGGAGGAGACGCTGCTGCGCGAGAGCTACGAGGCCTTCGTCCGCAGTGGCGCGCTGCTCGACGAGGCAGGCAAGGACCGCTTCCGCCAGTTGACGGAGGAGGCCAGCCGTCTGTCGCTGCAGTTCTCTCAAAACCTGCGCAAGGCCACCAAGGCCTTCAAGCTCCACCTGACCGACGAGGCCGACCTCAGCGGACTGCCCGAGACCGTGCGCGAGGCTGCTGCCACGGCTGCCCGCGAGGAGGGCAAGGAGGGCTGGATCATCACCCTCGACGCCCCGAGCTACGGTCCCTTCATGATGTACGCCGACCGCCGCGACCTTCGCCAGCAGCTCTTCATGGCCCACGGCACGCTCTGCACCGAGGGCGAGGAGTGCAACCTCGACATCTGCAAGCGGCTGGTCAACCTGCGGCGCGAGCTGGCCCAGCTCCTGGGCTACGAGACCTACGCCGACTACGTGATGGAATATCGCATGGCCTCCTCGGCCCAGAACGTCTATCGCTTGCTCGACGACCTCATCGAGGCCTACAAGCCCACGGCCGTCCAGGAGCGCGCCGAGGTCGTGGCCCTGGCCAAGGAGCTGGAGGGCGACGACTTCGACTTCCAGCCCTGGGACACGGCCTACTACTCCTTCAAGTTGCAGATGCGCCGCTACAACCTCGACCCCGAGATGCTCCGCCCCTATTTTGAGGTGAAAAACGTCATCAAGGGCGTCTTCGGACTGGCCACGCGCCTCTACGGCATCACCTTCCGCGAGAACAAGGAGATCCCCGTCTATCACCCCGACGTGCGCCCCTACGAGGTCTATGACCGCGACGGCAGCTACCTGGCCGTGCTCTTCGTCGATTTCTATCCGCGCAAGGGCAAGCGCGGCGGCGCCTGGATGACGGAGTACCAGGGCCAGTGGATCGAGAAGGACGGCACCAACGTGCGCCCCCACGTCTCGCTGGTGATGAACCTCAGCAAGCCCACCGACGACCGACCCGCCCTGCTGCGCCTGGGCGAGGTGGAGACCTTCCTCCACGAGTTTGGCCACGCCCTCCACGGCATGTTCGCCAACACGCGCTTCGAGTCGCTCTCCGGCACCAACGTCTGGTGGGACTTCGTCGAACTGCCCTCGCAGTTTATGGAAAACTACGCCACGGAGCGCGACTTTCTCCGCACCTTCGCCTTCCACTACGAGACGGGCGAGCCCATCCCCGACGACCTCATCGACCGCATCCGCCAGAGCCGCAACTACAATGTGGCCTCGGCCTGCCTGCGCCAGGTGAGTTTCGGCCTGCTCGACATGGCCTACTACACGCAGAAGGAGCCCTTCGAGGCCGACATCATCCCCTTTGAGAAGGCGGCCTGGCAGAAGGCCATCATCGGCCAGCAACTGCCGCAGACCTGCATGACGACGCAGTT
>OHBP01001059.1_pt1 | contig 11863 bp, 7 predicted proteins | sample 1577471 | NCBI WGS metagenome assembly OHBP01 (sample SAMEA3879503, study PRJEB24766) | human gut metagenome | biome: human-associated habitat; feature: feces | place: USA | collected 1985/1987
TCCCTTCTCTTTCGGGCGATATCCCCTGTGGGTACGATCTGTTTTTCCTGCATGTTCCCCATCTCTTTGGCGAATCTCCGGCATATAAGAAGCCTTGTTTTCCCGCAAATCCTCATATCCATTCTCTGTATACTGTGCATATTCCTCATTGCTTTCGTCAAGGTCTGCCTTTATTATGGCAGCCACTTTTCCGGGGCTTCCAAGCTCTCTGATCACGGAAGCCTCATTCTCAGGACCGGCTTCGTCAAAATAACTGTTGTAGTAAGCCAGCGCCTCCTGCTTTTCTGCTTCCGAAATATCAGACAGCAGCCTCTCTAGCTGTTTCATAAACTGCGCTCTGTCCATACCTGTTAATTCTCCTCCCTCATGTGGCCGCTGTCCGCATTTCTGCCAGCGTCCTCAAACATACTGCCTATCTTGGTGGAATAATTCTTCCACTCGATCTTGTACAAATTCAGCTGTGCCTGCCCTTTCTCCGTCAGTTTATAATATCTGCGATTTCGTCCGGCATATGCCTGATCGTAGACTTCCAGGCAGTCATCCTTCTGCAGGCGGCGCAGCAGGTTCAGCACCTGTGCACGGATGGACATATCCAGTGCGCTGATGGGCTCATCGGCAACGATGAACTCCGGCTCCACGATCAGGGCCCGGGCAATGCCGATACGCTGGCGCTGTCCGCCGGAAAATTCGTGGGGGAAGCGGGAGGCAAATTCCGGCAGCAGACCCACGTCCAGCAGAGCCTGACGCACCTTTTCCTCCTGCTGGGCGGTGGAAAGATCAGGCCGGACGTTCTGCAGGCCTTCGCCCACGATGTAGCTCACCTTGGCGCGCTCGTTCAGCGAGGACTGCGGGTCCTGAAAGATCATCTGGATCTCTTTGATGATCTGCCTGTCCAGCTGGCGGGAAATTCTGCCGTTGATCTTCTGGCCCTTATAGAGGATCTCGCCGCCGGAGGTGGGCAGAATGCGCAGGATGGCGCGGCCAATGGTAGTTTTGCCGCTGCCGCTTTCGCCTACAAGGCCGAAGGTCTCGCCCTTATAAATTTTAAAGTTGGCATCCTGCACAGCTTCATATGCTTTTTTGCCGGAGCCGTAGGTTACGTTCAGGTGGTTCACTTCCACAAGAACTTCGCGTTCATTTTCCATCTTACAGCCCCTCCTCTCGCAGCATTTTTACCGCAGCAGGCGGCTCGATCTTGGGTGCCCGGGGGTCCAGCAGCCATGTTTTGGCCTTGTGGGTGGGCGTTACCTCAAAGTAAGGCGGGCGCTTGACAAAATCGATCTTCAGCGCCTGCGGGTTGCGGGGTGCAAAAGCATCGCCGCGAATTTCCGCAAACAGGTTTGGCGGTGTGCCCACGATGTTGAACAGGTCCTCGCCCTTCACGCCCATCTGCGGCATACTGGAAAGCAGCGCCCATGTGTAGGGGTGGCGGGGATCGTAATAAATTTCGTCAGCAGTGCCGATCTCCACAATGTCGCCTGCGTACATCACAGCCACGCGGTCTGCAATGTTTGCCACAACGCCCAGATCGTGGGTGATCATGACGATGGTCAGATCGTACTTGAACCGCATTTCCTTCAAAAGCTGCAAAATCTGGGCTTGAATGGTCACGTCCAGTGCGGTGGTAGGCTCGTCGCAGATCAGGATCTTGGGGCTGCAGGCCACCGCAATGGCAATGACCACACGCTGGCGCATGCCGCCGGAGAACTCGTGCGGGTACTGCTTAAAGCGCTTTTCCGGGTCAGAGATGCCCACATCCCGCAGGTATTCCAGCGTTTTTTCCTTGGCGGCAGCACCCTTTAAGCCCTGATGCAGGGCAACGGCTTCCATGATCTGTGCCCCGATGGTCTTCAGCGGGTTCAGGCTGGTCATGGGGTCCTGCATGACCATGGCGATCTCTCGGCCGCGTACCCGCAGCCAGTCCTTTTCGGTTCTGAGGTCAGAAAGGCGCAGCGGCTTGCCGTCCGCCATGCCGTAGTAATCAATGGTGCCGCTGGTAATGGAGCCGTTGGCATCCAGCAGGCCCATGAAGCTCTTGGTAAAAACGCTCTTGCCGGAGCCGCTCTCGCCTACGATGGCAAGCACCTCTCCCTGATAGAGGTCAAGATCGATGCCACGGATGGCGTGCAGCACTTTTCCACGCAGGTTGAACTGGATGTTGACATCTTTTGCGGAGAGAATGAGCTGGTTGTGTTCCATGATGTACCCTCCTTACTGCAGATGGTTCTTCGGGTCGGCGGCGTCCGAGAAGGCGTTGCCGATCAGATAGAACGCAATGGTAACAAAGCTCAGGATGAGGGTGGGGTACAGCAGCTGGTAGCGCAGCCCGGCCTGCATCATCACCTTGCGGCCATCGTTGACCAGGTTGCCCAGCGAGGGGGTCTCCACGGACAGGCCCAGACCGATGTAGGTGATGAACACCTCGTTGCCAATGGCTTCCGGGATGGTGAGGGCCATGCGCAGCATGATGACCGAGACGAGGTAGGGCAGCAGGTTGCGCAGTACGATGCGCACAGTGGGCGTGCCGATGCAGCGGGAAGCCACATTATAATCCCGGTCGCGGATGATGAGGATCTGGTTGCGGATGAAGCGTGCCATTTCGATCCAGCCCTTGATGGCCATGCCAAGGACCATGGTCCAGATGCTGGGGGTGGCTACATAGGAAATGAGGATCAGCACGATGGCGGTGGGAATGTTATCGAAGATGTTGTACAGCTCGGTGAACACAAAGTCCAGCCCGCGCACATAGCCCCACAGCACACCGGCGGTAATGCCCACCACAGCTTCGATGAGGGCCACGAAGAAGGCGATAGTCAGACTGGTGCGTGCACCGGCCCAGATGCGTGCCCACAGGTCCTGACCGATGGAGTTGGAACCCCAGATAAAGCCGTCCTGCCCGGGGGCGATGTTGCGGTACTGGATGCCGGTCACAGGGTCCACGGCGCACAGGTTCGGGTCTGCCTGACCGGGCAGGTGGGGCTGGATGAAGGCAAAGGCAACCACGACCACCAGCGCGATCAGCAGGGCCACGGCGAACTTGTTCTTGAAAAAGGCACGGAAGGTGCTGCCCCAGTAGCTGTAGTTGGAGTAGGACGTGGCCTCGGCCCGCTTTTCGCTGAACCCGGCGGGGGTGAACAGCTCATCCTCCGGCAGATTTTCCCAGGCGGTGCGGCGCTGTGCCTGAGCAGCATTCAGCTGATCCTCCAGCTGCTTCGACTTTTCGCGTTTCAGAAAAGAGAGCATCAGCGTCCACCTTCTTTCTTGCCAAAGTTGATGCGGGGGTCAATGAGCACCATGAGCACATCGCCCAAAATCAGGCCGATGATGCCCACGCAGGCGTACAGTAACACGATGCCCTGCACCATAGTGTTGTCGTGGCGCTGCACACAGGTGACCAGCAGGCCGCCCATGCCCGGGATGCTGTACAGGCTTTCGATGTAGATGGAGCCGACGACGGTGTTCAGGAATGCGGAGGGAATGTACTGCACCAGCGGCACCATGGCGTTGCGGAATACGTGGTGCAGGGCGATATTGTTCTCGCTCACGCCCTTGGCGCGGGCCAGCTTGACGTAGTCCTTGTTGCTCTCGTCCACCATATAGCGGCGCAGCCACATGGCGTAGAACGCAAGGTTTGCAAGGCTCATGCTGCACACCGGCAGCACCCAATAGCGCCAGTTGGCGGCATCGAACAGCAGGCCCACGCCCATGGCGGTGGTGCCGTACATCTGGATATACAAAAAGTACACTGCCGCAGGCACCGCCTGAATGAGCACGATGAATGCCGTGCCCAGCTTATCCGGCCAGCGACCCTTATAACGGCCCATGACAAGGCCCAGCGGGATGCCCAGCACAAGGCTCAGCAGCATGGCCAGCACACCCATTTCGATGGAAATGGGAAGCTTCTGGGCAAGGATCCTGGTTACGGGAGCGTTGAGCTTGTAAATGTGGCTCACGCCCAGATCACCGTGCAGCGCATCCCGCCAGAAATGGCCGATCTGCACCGGCAGCGGGTCTAGCAGGCCCATGGACTGCAGCCCGGCCTGGATCTGTGCCTCGGTCATTTTTTCGTAGTTTGCAAAGTAGCCTTCCACCGGCATGAGCCGCAGCAGGCAGAACACCAGCGTCACAATGACGAACAGGGTCAGAATGGAGCGCCCGATGCGTTTTGCGAGATATTGCACCATAGCCGTGCACCTCTCTTTTCTTTATAAATACAGATAAGTATAGAATAACGCAAAATCTTACGTTTGGAAAGTGATTTGTGAGTTTTTGCGGGAAAAATGAGGAGCAAACAAAAACTCCCTCAGCCTTTGCTGCGCAAAGCCAGCTCCCTCGGGGAGGGAGCCCTTGGCATGACGGGAAAGTTTCCGGTTTCGCCAGAGGCCCCATCCCAGAGGGGGCTGTCTGCGCAGCAGACTGGGGGAGTTTCCGATTCAGTTTTTACCGCGCATCCCGGTTGGCGTTATACTCATCCATGGAAACGTAATGGTCGAGGATGTGCACGCCCTTCAGACGGTTGGTGGAAAGGCCTGTGGGCGCGTACTGGCCCTCCCACAGGTTCAGACGGGTGGCAATGTAGGGCGGCACCGGCATCCCCAGCGGGATGACCAGTGCGTTCTCAATGAGGAAGGCTTCGGCATCCGCAAAGGCTTCGTACCGGGCATCCAGATCCTCGGTGATGGTCTTGGCGTTCTCCACCATGGACATGTACTGCATCACGAGGTCGGCGGTCTCGCCGGTCACGATGCCGTCCTCCACGCCGGTGCGCAGGAAGCTGTAGCAGGTGCCGCGGTCGCCGGCTTCCTGATAGAAGGGGTACACCTCGGTCTCGGGGTCGGAGTAATCGGCACCCCAGTAGTAGGACATCAGCTGATAGGCACCCACCCGGCGCACCGCATTCAGGAAGTTGTCGGACGGACCCTGCGTGATGATGATGCTGATGAAGTCGAAGCCATCGTTCAGCACAGCTTCCACCTGCTGCTTGAACACCTGACACTGCTTGTCCCAGTCCACCACAGCGGGGTTGTACGGATACTGGATCTTGATAGGAAAGGTGACACCGGCGGCGGTCAGCTCTTCCACGGCGGCATCACGGTACTCTTTGGCCTTGGCTTCGTCAAAGAAGTCGGAGAGGTTTGCAAGGCCGCCGCACTCAGTATAATCCACGCCTTTGCTGTTGGCACAGAAGGACGGCGGAGTGATGGTGTGCAGCTTGTAGTTATCGTAGCCTTCCGGCGCGGTGACGGCCAGCGTCACAGACGGATTGATGGCATACAGGAAAGCCCTGCGGAAGTTGGTGGAGTTGATGGCCTTGGCCCAATTGTCCGGCTCGTACTGGGCATCCACGCCGGTCACGGTCCAGTTGGAAAATTCATGGCGGTAGGGCAGGAAATTGAAGATGTAGAAGTAGCTCTTGCCGGTTTCCGGGCGCTCCATGGAAACCATGTCCTTGGTGGTGTCGTCGGCCAGCCAGCTGTCCAGAATGTCGGAGCTGATGGTAGCCTGATCGATCTCGCCGCGCTTGACCATCTCCGGGCCGCTGATCAGTTCTTCCTGATTGTAGATGTAGCGCACCGTGTCGATGTAAACGCTGTCGGCATCGTAATTCTCGGGGTTCTTCTTCATCACCCAGTTTTCCAGCGGAGTGTACTCGGCCAGATAGAACGCGCCGCAGCTGCAGGCGGTCTCGGCACTGGTGCAGAACTGGTCGGCAAACTCCTCCAGCAGCGGGCCGTAGGCAGGCTCGTAGGGAGCATAGCTCAACAGGCTGAGAAAGCCGGGAAAGTCGAAGTTCAACGTGTAGGTCAGGGTGTGGTCGTCCACAGCCTTCACGCCCACGGTGGAAAAATCCACAGCCGGGTATTCGGTGGTGGTGCCGTCGGCGGCAGCGGCGGTCACGGTGCCGTTGGCATCAATGGCGTAGGTAGTGCCGTCCTCGGCCACGGTGCCGTTATTGGCGTTGTTGCGGTAAACGCAGTAGTTATAGTAGTCGTCCGCACCGGCCACATAGGGGGTGACAAGGCTTGCAGTGGAGGAAGCGTAGTCCGGGTTCAGCACATAGGCCAGCGCATCCACAAAGTCCTGCGCGGTCACAGGGCCAAGCACCTCGCCGTTGCAGTCCACCCAGTTCTCATCCCGCAGGTGGAACGTCCAGGTCAGGCTGTCGGCATCCCACTCCCAAGCAGTGGCAAGGCCCTCCCGGATCTTGCCGCGGTTGTCGTACTCCACCAGCGTGTCGATGCACTGAGTGCCGTGGTAAAGGTCCGGGTCAGCTGAGCAGACCAGATAGTTCAGGGTGGCGGGCTGACGGGAATACAGCACGGTGTAGGTGGAGCTGCTGCCGGCAGCGCCGGTGCTGCCGGCATTGGAAGCGGAAGAGCCGCCGCAGCTGCTCAGCAGACCAGCCGCTGCTACAGAAAGGGCGGCTGCGCCGCTGCCTTGCAGGAACTGGCGGCGGGAGATGGAATGAGCCATAATAAAATCCTTCTTTCGTAAGATCTTGGCAAAAGCTTGCTTCGTGCTTTGGGATAAGAAAGGGGTAACGGAAATAGCTCCGTTACCCCTTTGTAACAGTCGGTGGCCACGGTGCGTGGTCTTATGGTCAGTATAGCATTGAATCTGTGCGCCGTCAATCATTTTTCGGTGTGTCGGGCACATCCTTTTCTGTGGTGTTTTCCGGTGCGGCAGCAGGGGTTTCGTCCAGCGCGGCGGGGACTGCTTTTTCCGGGGTCAGTGCTGTGATCACGGAACCGGCCGCAGCAGGCACGGCAGCGGCCGCGGCGGTTTCTGCGGGGGCGGCACCGGCTTCGGCTGCTGCCTTGGCGGCTTCCTCTGCAGCCTTTTTGGCTTCCCGCTCCTCACGCAGCTGCTTTGCCTTGGCAGCGGCTTCTTCCTGCCGCTTTTTGGTGCGGGCCTTGATGCGGCACACGGTGCACACACCATCCACACTGCCCGGCGCAATGGGCTTGCCGCATTCCTTGCACAGGGTCTTGGTGCATTTGTGTACACTTACCGGGCCAAGGGTGGTGAGCTGGCGCAGCTTCATGCCGTTGATGCCATGGTTGGAGCAGGAGGCCACGCACACCTCGCACTCGCTGCACTTCCACGGCGTAATGACGATGCGGGTCTGGCCGTCGGGCAGGTCCTCCAGCTTCAGCGCACCGGCGCGGCAGGCCTTTTCGCACTTGCCGCAGCCAAAGCATTTATCGGTAAAGTTGGGCAGGTAGTAGCCGTACTTCAGCGGCGTTGCCATGGATGCCTTCAGCTGCTTTGTGCGCTGGTGCAGCAAAAGGCGGAAATCCACACCGCCGTCGTCCTCGCTGTGCAGGCCGGGCAGCATCTGCAGCAGCTTTTTGGTGCCACTTTTGGAGCCGTGGCTCACCTGCTCAAACATTTCGCGGCGGCTCAGCTCCTTTACGTGGTAAAGCGCTTCGTCCGGCTCGTAGGCCAGAGTGAACCGTGCCTCGAACATGGGCTGGCCAAAGAAATCCACAAGCCTTGTCAGCTCCTTGCGCAGCTGGGCGGCGCACAGGTCGTTCTCACATTCACCGCAGGGGGTCAGGTCCAGCACGATCTTTTTGTTCAGGGCAAGGTAGGCCAGCGTCTCCCATGTGAGGGCAGAGATGCAGGTGCGCACCATGGAATTTTTGCGGGTGGACTTTTCGCAGCCGATCCAGATGGTGTCATTGTCGGTATCGGCGGCAGAGGTGTCCCGCTGCACCTGCTCCGGCGAAGGGATGATGCAGCCGCTGCGGCAGGCAGAGACGCACAGGCCGCACTCGGTACAGGGGTCCCAGTCCTTCACAAGGTTCGGGCGGGTAAAGATCTGTTCGCCATAGGGGCAGATATCCTTGCACTCGGTGCAGGGCTTGCGATGGGGATGCAGGTTCCAGCACTGGCGGCGGTTGATCTCGGGATGGGTAGTTTTCATCAGCATATCCATCGCGGTGCGTGTAAAAAAGCCCATAGTTTACTCCTTTTCCACAACCGAAGTGATGTTTGCGTGGTCGATCAGGAAACGCTGCACCTTCTGAGTGGTCACGGCAGAGGCCACAGCGTCCCGGCTGAGCACATTGCGGATCTCGGCTTCCGGGGTATCGTGCAGCTTGGAAAGGCGGACGTACTCGGCATCCACCTCTGCGTTGGACACGGTGATCTGTTCGGCCTTGGCTATGGCCTGCACCGCAAGGATGCTGCGCATCTTGCGCTCGGCATCCCGGCGGAAGGCGGCGCGCACCTCGTCTGGTGTGGTCTGGCCTGCCTTGCAGTACAGCTCCATGGTCATTTTGCTGCGGCGCAGCCGTTCGCGCAGGGCGTTCATGTCATGGTCGGCATTCTGGTCCAGAATGGCGTTATCCAGCTCCGCCGTCAGGTTGGCACCGGCCATGCCCAGCAGGGCGGCTCCGGCAATTCGGTCGGCGTTGGCCTCGTGGGAGCGGCGCTTCTTTTCGCGGATGCTCTCCTTCAGGGCATCCACCGTATCAAAGCCCAGTGTCTTGGCAAAGGCATCGTCCAGCGGTACAGGCTGCTTTTGCTCCACGGTGTGCAGGGTGATGGCGAACTGTGCCGTCTTGCCGGAAAGCTCCGGCACCCGGAACTCGGCGGGATAGGTAAAATCGAACCGGAAGCTCTCGCCTGCTTTGTGGCCGTACACAGCATCCTCGGCGGCGGGCATCAGCTGACCGGTGCCCAGCACCACGGTCACATTTTCCATTTTGCTTTCCGGGATGGGTGCGCCGTCCATGAAGCCCTCAAAATCCAGCGTGACGCGCATCCCGCGCGCGGCGGACTTTTCCACCGGTGCAAAGGGGGCGTGGGTGCGGGTGAGGTTCGCCGCCTCCAGCTCTACGGCCTTTTCCGATACCGGGCGCACCCGGCGGGTGAATTCCAGCCCCTTGTATTGGCCCAGCGTGACCTTGGGCAGGGCGTTTGCATTCTGTTCCATGGGAAATACTCCTTTTATATCCAAAGCGTTTGCAATTTAAAGTCCATGTCCGGCAAGCCAGGCTTCCGCCACCTGCGAGAACATTTCGGGGTAGAGGACATCCTCCTGCGCGAAGGCATCCAGATAATATTCCACTTCAGCCCGGTCGGCAGGCTCGGTGCGCTCCCACACGGTGAACACGGTGCCGTTGCCCATGTCAAAGCTGGCGGCCTGCGTAAAGTGCGCATCCCGCGCGGCGCAGAAGAGGGCATTCCACCGGCCGGAGAGCTCGCCACCGCTGACAAAGGTCTGGGGGAGCGGCTCTGCAGTGAGCACGTACTTCGCCTCAAAGAACCGCACCGGGAACTCGTGGGTGCCCGGGATGGAGATGCCGGCGGCCAGCTTGCCCTGCAGCTGGATGTCCGGCAGGGCGGCGTACTGGAACATGTCCGAGTTGTACAGCATATCGTGGGGAATCATGTAGGCGAACTCGCCCTTTTCCGCATCGCAGTGGGCATCGATCCAGTCGTCCACGCGCTGGATCTGGGCGGCGTCGGTGCGGTCGTAGGTGAGCTTGTCCAGCCGGACGAATTCCGACACGGCCTTGAGCGGAAAATGATCCACCACAAAGCCCGGCAGAGCAACGGTGGTCAGCGGCGAGCAGCGCACGGACACCGCAAACACCATGGTAAAGCCCCAGTAGCAGAGCTTGACGGCGGTGTGCTTTTTCAGGCCGTCGGCCAGTGCGGCGGAACCAACGAGGAACAGCAGCAGCCACCCCGGTACGAACAGCAGCATCTGGTGGGAGCCGGTGTTCTGTACCCGGGTAAACAGCACAAGGCTCACCAGCAGCTCTGCCCCTGCAAGGCAGGGCAGGGCAGGCAGACGGCGTTTTGCGGCAAACCACAGCCCCATTCCGATGAGGATGAAGTTCAGCAAACCGATGCGCAGTGTCTGTGCGGCCAGCTCCAGCGTGATGCCGCCGAAGTTGTAGTAAGAGTAGCGCCCGGCGTAGTCAAAGCTTAAAATTTTGCGCACCATGGGCAGAAGCAGCAGCACCATGGCCCCGGCCGCACACAGGCCGAACACCACCAGCCGTACCATGCGGTGCACAGCCCGGGACTGCTGGCCGCTTTTTGCCAGCCGGATGCTGGAAACTGCCAGCATCACCACGTAGGCAAAGCAGTAGCCCACCACAAAATATAAGTACCAGCGCCGGGTGAGGATGATGCCCGCCGTGGCGGCGAAGATGAGCAGATAGCGGGGCAGGTCGATGCCGTCAAAGCGGTAGTCCAGTGTGAGCAGCATAAGCATGAAGGCAAAGATCAGCCCGAACCAGTCCGGCTGGCCCAGCACCGCCGACATGCGCACGAACGGGAAAGTAGCGCACCACGAAAAGCCGATGAGGAAATACCAGAACCGGTTCTTTACCCGTAGCATCCGGCCCACCTTGACCGTCAGGCCCGCCAGCAGCACCAGCAGGCTGGGCAGTACGCTGAATACCTGACAGAATGCGTAGTCGTCGCCGGTCTTGCCGCTCAGGCAGAACGGGAACTCGGTGAACAGGGTGATGAAATTCGTATAGTCCTCGGTGATGGAATCGAGGAGAAACCGGAAGCCTGCGCCTGTGCTCTGGGCAAAGGCGGCTTCGGCATGATACTGCTTTAGAATGTAGTTTACGTAGTCCCAGTGGTAGAGGAAGGTGCGGCTGCCGAGGGTCCAGTAAAAGTAAAGCACGGCCGCTGCCCACAGGCCCACCAGCACCGCCTTGTGGAACAGGTCCAGCTCCATACCGGCCCGGCGCAGCACCAGCAGCGCCAGTGCAAACAGTGCTGCATTGCACCACAGGCTCACCAGCGGGAAAAACAGGCTGCTGCCCGGTGCGGCAAGGCCGAATACAATAAGCGCCAGTGCCCCGGCAGCAAGGCCCAGCCAGACCTTGCCAAGGACAGACAGACGGGAAACGATTCCACTCATCCCAAAAACCTCTCAGCTGCAGAATATCACAGCTACAGTATAGCAAGCAAAATCTGCACTGTCCAGCCGCTGTGCACGGAAAACAACAAAATGTCCCGCCGCTTTAAACGCAGACGGGACATTTTAAAACGAATATTACTTGTTGGAATTGGCTGCGGCCTTTGTGCTGCGGGCAGCGCGGCGCTTTGCGTTCAGGGCTTTGTTGGCGCTGATGCGGGCCGCATCGGGGTTCGGGGCCTCCGGCGCAAGGCGCAGCAGGCAGCTGCCCATGGCAGGCAGGTCTACTGTAAGGGTATAGTCCCGACCAAACACACCGCCATCGGTGGTGTGAAGCTTTGTCTTGCGGCGGCCCTTCAGTGCACCGCCCCACTCGGGGGATTCGGTGTTCAGCACCTCCTCGGCACTGCAGGGAAAGCGCAGATACAGCGGGAATTTTTTGTGGGCATGGTCCTGCGTGTTCATGATGCACAGCAGGCTCTGGCCCTGTCCCTTGCGCAGCCATGCGTACACACCCTCGCTGCGGCTCTCGCAGGCCACCCACTCAAAGCAGTCGGGGTTGTACTCGCCATCGTAGAGGGCGGGCTCGGTGGAGTAGACCCGGCTCAGGTGGGCAAAGTATTTCTGGAAGGCATCGTGGAAGGGATATTTCAGCAGATCCCAGTCCAGCTCCCGCTTTTCGTCCCACTCCCGGAAGTGTCCCATCTCGTTGCCCATGAAGTTCAGCTTCTTGCCCGGGTGCATGTACATATAAAAATAGAGGGTGCGCAGCTGGGCGCATTTTTCCGCATAGGTGCCCCACAGCTTATCAATGATGGTCTTTTTGCCGTGCACCACCTCGTCGTGGCTCAGCGCCAGCAGATACAGCTCGTTGTAGAAGTAGTGCATGCTGAAAACGATCTTGCCGTAGGCATTTGGCCGCTCACCGAAGGGGGTGGCAAAATAGTCCAGTGTGTCGTGCATCCA
>OHBP01001063.1_pt1 | contig 11820 bp, 9 predicted proteins | sample 1577471 | NCBI WGS metagenome assembly OHBP01 (sample SAMEA3879503, study PRJEB24766) | human gut metagenome | biome: human-associated habitat; feature: feces | place: USA | collected 1985/1987
TGCAGTCACTACTGTAAGCAATACTTATGCAGAGGAAATCAAGACACCGTTCTATGGAGAAAAACTGGACGGTCTGATGTGTGCGCGTGCAAACAGCCTGCGTGGAATTGTAAATGGTATTGATTACAATGAATTCAATCCTGAAACAGATCCATATATCACAAAGACTTATAATGCAACAACTTTCAGAAAAGAGAAAGTTAAGAACAAACTTCAGTTGCAGAGAGATCTTGGATTGCAGGAAGATCCGAAGACGATGATGATAGGTATTGTATCACGACTGACAGATCAGAAAGGGTTTGATCTGATCGCATATGTGATGGATGAGCTTTGCCAGGATGCTATCCAGCTTGTAATTCTTGGAACCGGTGATGAACGTTATGAGAATATGTTCCGTCACTTTGACTGGAAATATCATGGAAAGGTATCTGCTCAGATCTATTATGATGAGAAAATGTCTCACCGTATCTATGCATCAGCAGATGCGTTCCTGATGCCGTCCTTATTTGAGCCATGTGGTTTGAGTCAGCTGATGAGTCTCCGTTACGGAACACTTCCAATCGTCAGAGAAACAGGTGGACTGAAGGATACGGTCGTACCTTATAATGAATATGAGGGAACTGGAAACGGATTTTCTTTCAGAAACTACAATGCGCATGAGATGCTTGCAACAGTGCGCAATGCGGAAAGAATCTATTATGATAAGAAACGTGAATGGAATAAAATGGTTGATCGTGCTATGGCAGCTGATTTCTCATGGGGTAATTCCGCACGTCAGTATGAAGAAATGTACAACTGGCTGATTGGTGATAAATAGAAACAGAGAGAAATATTAAAAACTACGAAAGAGCAGGGAATGTAAAAAAAGCACATTCCCTGCTTTTACTGTTATGATGAATAAAAAGCTTGACATTTGACAGGAAGTATAATACTATAATGAATAGAAAACGAACATAAGTTCTTGAAGGGCTGAAGGAGATTAAAATAAATGATAAATGAAGAAAAGCAGAAAGCACTGGAAGCAGCGCTTGGACAGATTGAGAAACATTACGGGAAAGGATCAGTCATGAAACTCGGGGAATCCGGAGCAAATATGCAGGTGGAGACAGTCCCTACCGGATCTTTAAGTCTTGATATTGCACTTGGAGTAGGTGGTGTTCCCAAGGGACGTATCATCGAGATTTACGGACCGGAATCCAGCGGTAAGACAACCGTTGCACTTCACATGGTTGCGGAAGTGCAGAAACGAGGCGGGATTGCTGGATTTATTGATGCAGAACATGCGCTTGATCCACAGTATGCAAAGAAGATCGGTGTAGATATTGACAATCTTTACATATCTCAGCCGGATAACGGAGAGCAGGCATTGGAAATCGCCGACATGCTGATTCGCTCCGGTGCACTTGACGTCATCGTCATCGACTCGGTCGCCGCCCTAGTGCCGAAGGCCGAAATCGAAGGCGAAATGGGAGACAGCCATGTTGGTTTGCAGGCCCGACTCATGAGTCAGGCGCTGCGCAAGATGACCGGCGCGTTGGCTCAGGCCGGCACCACCGCCATCTTCATCAACCAGCTGCGTGAAAAGATCGGCGTGTTCTTCGGCAATCCCGAAACCACCACCGGCGGCAAGGCCCTGAAGTTCTATGCCTCCGTGCGTCTCGACATTCGTCGTATTCAAACCCTGAAGAATGGCGACGAAGCGGTGGGCAACCGCACGCGCGTCAAGGTGGTCAAGAACAAGATGGCCCCGCCTTTCAAGTCCGCCGAATTCGACATGCTCTACGGTGAAGGCATTTCCCGTGAGGGCTCGGTAATCGACATGGCTCAGCAGGTTGGCGTGGTCAAGAAGTCCGGTTCGTGGTTCACCTATGAGGGTGATCAGCTCGGTCAGGGACGCGAGAAGGTTCGTCAGTTCCTTAAGGACAACCCGGCCATCACCGAGGAGATTGAGAATAAGGTCAAGGCCGAGTTCGGTCTGATCGGTTCCGCCGACCAGTTCGCGGAAGATGGCGAAGCCGCAGCAGCGGCCGCTGTCAGCGAGGCCGCCGCTGCCGACGTGGCCAAGGACAGCAAGGCCGCAGCGGCGCCTGCTGCCAAAACGACCCGTGCCAAGGCCGGCGCAGCTAAGGCCTGAACATGATTAGTGCCGAAGCATTCTTGCGGCGCAATCCTGTTGCGTCGCAAGACATGCCCATTGCCGAGCAGCGTGTTCAGTCGAAACCGCCGGGACGTTTTTCTCGACGGGGGAGAGACGCTGCCGTTGTCGAAGATCCCAATGATTTGGACGCTTGCCGCGAGGCTGCATTGCGTTTGCTGGACGCGGCCCCACGTGCATCCGGCGCGTTGCGCGAACGATTGCTCAGCAAAGGCTATGGCGAGGCGATTGTGGACGAGGTCATCGAACGGCTGATTCGCGTGCAACTGATTGACGACCGCGCTTATGCCGAATCGGCCGTACGCTATTGTGCCGGTCGCATGATGGGTCGTCGTGGTGCGGTCCTGGAACTTGCTCGCAAAGGCGTGGACCGCAAACTGGCTGAACAGGTGTGTGGCGAAGCTGAGCAAAATGGCATCTTTGAAGATGCCGCATGGGAATTGGGCCGCCAAATAGCCCGCAAAACCCATGGCCTCGATCGTCAGGTCCGTCAGCGTCGGTTTTGGTCCGCAGGCGGCCGCAAAGGACACAGCCCCGAAACCCTCCGCCGAGTCGCCGCCGAATTGTTGGTGTAGCCAAGAAAAAAAAAGAGACCTCTTATACCCCGGGTTCTGTTGTGCCAACGACACGGATGGCCATCCATCTCGACCTGACGTTGCCGCCAGGCTCTAGCAGCCTACCCGATGACACGGGCGAGCAGCCCTTACCGCCATCTGCTTGGCCTTGCTCCCGATGAGGCTTGCCATGCGACCTACTGTTACCAGAGGCCCGGTGGTCTCTTACACCGCCGTTTCACCCTTACCCGTCGAGGACGGGCGGTCTGTTCTCTGTTGCGCTATCTCTCAGGTCACCCTGGGCGGACGTTATCCGCCATCGTGCTCTATGGAGCCCGGAAGTTCCTCAGCCGATCCCAATGAAGATCACGGCCGCGGCCATCAAGAGGTCTCAAGCCTGCAATTATACATAAGGTGCGGAAAAGGCGGCATCCCGCCCTGCGGTGAGGCCATGACGTTGCCCGGTTATCCTGTTTTCTCCATAGTTGGGCATAGTTGGGCGATTCGTGAACGACGCGCCGAATATCGGATGGGGCGTGTCGGGCGTGTTGTGGCGTGTCGTATGGAGACGAATCAAATCTGTAAGAGCTTGGTATGTGCGAGAAAGAGCAAGAAAACGCTGCCTATCCATTGCAGTATTTACCATGACGAACAAACGAGCCAGCCTGATAAACCGGTATCAAATCTTCTTATAGGAGACTGCTGCCAAAACCCCAGTATATACATCGTTTCATTGCAGAGAAAAGCCCGGGAATAAACATATATTCTCTGGGCGAGTTTCCGGCCGTTCACCCATTGTTCGTCTACAATGAAACATACCCGGTCGGTGATGATGCCGTTCGGAACACATATAGCGGGTTACACCGCTTGAGTTAGAGGAGGTCAACATGGAAATCGTCGTTACCGGACGCCACACGCAGGTCAAGCAAAGGTTCCGTGATGTGGTCGAGACCAAGATGAATCGTGTGACCGCTATCGCCCCGGATGCTCAGCGCGCGCAGATCGTGCTGACCCATGAGGGCAACCCGCGTCAGGCCGATACCGCCAAGCGCGTGGAAATCACCGTTATCGCCGGACGTACCGTGGTGCGTGCGGAGGCTTCCAGCACCGATGAATTCAGTGCGCTGGACATGGCGCTGGATAAGTTGACGCTGCGTCTGCGTCGTACTCGTGACCGTCGCAAGGATCACCGTCGTGGTTACGCGAACCCGGTCCCGGTGGATCTGGGTGTTATCGCCCCGGAGCCCGAGCCGGAGGTGTCGGAGGAAGAGCCGAACAACAGCCCGCAGGCTGCGGTCGCCTCCGATCTTGGCCCTGGCGAATCCGTGGAGGTCCAGGTTGGGGATACGCCGATTGTCATCCGTCGCAAGCTGCACATCGCCGAGCCTATGAGCATCGACGAGGCGCTGTACGAGATGGAACTGATCGGACACGACTTCTTCCTGTTCGTGAACAAGGAGACCGGACGCCCGTCCGTCGTCTACCACCGTCACGGTTGGAGCTACGGCGTGTTCGAAATCGATACTCCGGAGAATGTCAAGAAAGCCTGAGGGTAAGGGCTGCTGACACGATCAGCTGATACCGCATGGACCGCTTCCAATATGGAGGCGGTCCATTTTTTCGTAAGAAGGTCGAAAAATTCGACTGCTGACGGTGATGGGCTGTATTCTGGTACGCGGACATCACCACTCAATCAGTCAAGGGAGAACCCTGTGGTCGATATTGTTGACAAAGCCCTGCGAATGGGTGAAGGCCACCAGCTCAAGAAGCTGGAGAACGTGGCCAAGGCCGTGAACGCTCTTGAGGACGAGATCTCCGCCCTCTCTGACGAGGATCTGAAGGCCCAAACCCCGAAGTTCAAGCAGGAAATCGAAAACGGCAAGAGCCTGGACGAGATCATGCCCGAGGCGTTCGCCACCGTGCGCGAGGTCTCCAAGCGCACCCTTGGCCAGCGTCACTTCGACGTGCAGCTCATGGGCGGTGCTGCCCTGCACTGGGGCAACATCGCCGAAATGAAGACCGGTGAAGGCAAGACCCTGGTCGCCACCCTGCCCACCTATCTGAACGCTCTCGAAGGCAAGGGCGTGCACGTGGTCACCGTCAACGACTACCTCGCCAGCTACCAGAGCGAGCTGATGGGCCGTATCTACCGTTTCCTCGGCATGAACGTCGGCTGCATCATCACCGAGCAGAAGCCGCCGGAGCGCCGCAAGCAGTACAACGCTGACATCACCTACGGCACCAACAACGAGTTCGGCTTCGACTACCTGCGCGACAACATGGTGACCTATAAGGCCAACATGGTGCAGCGCGGCCACGCCTATGCCATCGTCGATGAAGTGGACTCCATCCTGATCGATGAAGCCCGCACGCCCCTGATCATTTCCGGCCGCGGCGAGGATTCCTCCAGCCTGTACACACAGGTGGACCGCTTTGTGCGCACCCTGCGCAAGAGCGTGGTGGTAGAGCTGGAGGATAAGATCTCTACCGACGAGCAGACCGACGGTGATTACGTCGTGGACGAAAAGCACAAGACCTGTACCCTGACTGCCAGCGGCATCAAGAAAGCGGAAGCCTACTTCAAGGTCGAGAACCTTGCCGCCGCCGAGAACATGACCCTTGCCCATCACATCGATCAGGCCATCAAGGCTTACGGCGTGATGCAGCGGGACATCGATTACGTGGTCAAGGATGGTCAGGTCATCATCGTGGACGAGTTCACCGGCCGTCTGATGATCGGCCGCCGCTACAACGAAGGCCTGCATCAGGCCATCGAGGCCAAGGAGGGCGTGAAGATCGCCGCCGAGAGCAAAACGCTGGCTACCATCACCTTCCAGAACTACTTCCGCATGTACAAAAAGCTGTCCGGTATGACCGGTACCGCCAAGACAGAAGCCACCGAGTTCACCGAGATCTACGGCCTGAACATCGTTACGGTGCCCACCAACCGTCCCCGTCAGCGCATCGATTATCCGGATGCCATCTACAAGACGGTCAACGGCAAATACAATGCCGTTATCCAGCAGGTGCTGGAATGCCACCAGAAGGGCCAGCCCGTGCTGGTGGGTACGGTCAGCGTGGAAAAGAGTGAGACCCTTGCCAAGATGCTGCAGAAATACACCCGCGACTTCAACGTGCTGAACGCAAAGAACCACGAGCGTGAAGCCGAGATCGTGGCGCAGGCCGGCAAAAAGGGTGCTATTACCATTGCCACCAACATGGCAGGCCGTGGTACCGATATCATGCTGGGCGGCAACGCCGAGTTCATGGCCAAGGCCCAGATGCGCAAGGAACACTTCTGCGAAAACCTGCTGAACCCGGAAAAGCCCGAGGATGCCGACCCGGCTGCAGTGGAAATGCTGCTGACCGAAGCCAACGGTCACGGCGATACCGAGGATGCCAACATCCTTGCTGCCCGCAAGCGCTTCGATGAGCTGTAACCAGCTGCGCGGCCGTGCCGGCCGTCAGGGCGACCCGGGTGCTTCCCGCTTCTATCTGAGCCTGGAAGATGACCTGATGCGCCTGTTCGGCGGCGACCGCGTCTCCAGCCTGATGGATACCCTCAAGATCGATGAGGACACTCCCATCGAGAACCGCATGATCACCAACACGCTGGAAAGCGCCCAGAAAAAGCTGGAAGGCCGCAACTTCGAGATCCGCAAGAACGTGCTGAAGTACGACGACGTGATGAACCAGCAGCGCGAGATCATCTATGGCCAGCGCCGCAAGGTGCTGGATGGCGAGGATATCAGCACCGAAATGCACAAGATGCTGCGCGAGAACATCGATTCCAGCTGCGACCAGTTCCTGGCCGGTGATGTGAAGGACGACTGGGACTTTGGTGCCCTGCGCCGCCACTATCTGACCACCGAGGAAGACCTCCACTACGCCGTGGCCGACTTTGACGCTATCTCCCGCAAGGGCATTGCCGACCAGCTCTATGACCGCGGCATGAAGATCCTCGCCGACAAGGAGCAGCGCTACGGTACTCCCATCATGCGTGAGCTGGAGCGCATCTGCCTGCTCAAGTGCGTGGACCGCATGTGGATGGACCACATCGACAACATGGACCAGCTGCGTCAGGGCATTGCGCTGCGCGGCTACGGCCAGAAGGACCCCGTTGTGGAGTACCGCATCGAGGGCTTTGACATGTTCGACCAGATGGTGGATTCCATCCGTGAGTCCAGTGTGAAGATGTTGCTGACCATCGAGATCCGTCAGGCCGGTGCTGCCCCCAAGCGTGAGCAGGTGGCAAAGCCCACCGGCGAAGGCTTTGTGCCCGGCAACGGTGCACCCGGTGCCAAGGGTGCACCCCACGGCCAGCCTGTGCGTGTCATCAAAATTGGCCGCAATGACCCCTGCCCCTGCGGCAGCGGCCTGAAGTGGAAAAAGTGCACCTGCGCCAAGTACCACCCGGAAGGCACATCGACGAACGAAAACTAAGTAAAAAACCTCTCAGGCTCTGCCATAAGGCAGGGTCTGGGAGTTTTTTGATAAAATAGAGGGAGTTGATTTTGGAATGATCACACCAGAAAAACTGCTCGAATCTGCAAAGGAGCTGGAAACCCAGCTACGCACATGGCGGCGCACCCTGCACCGCCATCCGGAGGTAGGCTTTGACCTGCCCGAGACAAAAGCGCTGGTCAAAAAAGCCCTGACCGAGATGGGCTACACCCCGCAGGACTGCGGCAAGTGCGGCGTACTCGCGCTAGTGGGCGGCAAGCGCCCCGGCAAGACCATCCTGCTGCGCGGCGACATGGATGCTTTGCCCATTCAGGAGGAATCCGGCGAAGAATTTGCTTCCGAGGTGCCGGGCAAGATGCACGGCTGCGGCCACGATATGCACACCGCCATGATGCTGGGTGCGGCAAAGCTGCTCAAAGAACATGAGGACGAGATCGAGGGCACCATCAAGCTGGAATTCCAGCCTGCAGAGGAGATCTTTCAGGGTTCGCTGGACATGCTGAAAAACGGCCTGCTGGAAAACCCGAAGGTGGATGCCGCGGTCATGTTCCATGTTCTGGCCGGGATGCCCCTGCCCGTGGGCACCGTGCTGGTGCCGGGCGGCGGCATCACCATGGCAAGCTGTGAGCAGTACCACATCACCGTACACGGCAAGGGCGGCCATGGCTCCATGCCCAACGCCTGCATCGACCCCATCACCGCAGCGGCCCACATCCACATTGCCCTGCAGGAGATCAACAGCCGTGAGCTGGACCCCGCCAAGTTTGGCGTGTTCACCACGGGCCGGTTTGAAGCTGGCAAGGCATCCAACGTCATCCCGGATTCTGCCGATATGTGGGGCACTATCCGCACGGTGGACCCCGAAGGTGCCGTGAGCGAGCAGATCCACCAGCGCATGAACGAGATCGCACAGGGCGTGGCGGCAGCCTATCGCTGCACCGCTGAGGTGGAATTCAGCGACCACTGCCCCTGCATGATGGTGGATACGCCTCTTGCCAAGAATGCCCTGACCTATATGACCGAACTGCTGGGCCGTGGTGCCATGGATATGACCGTCCTCACCGGCGGCAAGCCCGGCGGTGGCAGCGAGGACTTTGCCTTTGTCAGCCACGAAGTGCCCACCGTAAGCATGTTCCTCTCCGCCGGAAATGCCAAGGAAGGCTATGTTTACGGCCAGCACCACCCCAAGGTACGCTTTGACGACAGCGTGCTGTACGAGGGCTCTGCAGCCTATGTTTATATGGCTCTGCGGTGGCTGAGCGACCACAAGGCATAACCATTCGGAAAATTTATCATTTATTTGAACCTCCGAAAAATCTGCGGATTTTCCGGTGGTTCTTTTTCACGGATGGGTTCGGAGCAGCACACTGCATCTCTTAAAAATCGCCTTTATAAACAAAAAAATCCCGGAAGGTTCACACCCTCCGGGGTCTTTTTTATATCAGCTTTGCCCCCGCATGGGGCAGGCTGTCGGCCCCAAGGCTTTGCAGCTGCTGCGGCAGGGCGGCGAGGTCGCCGCCGGTGTAATACCACGCAGCGGCAAACGCGGCCAGTGCCAGAATCAGCAGAAAAATCAGGGCATTCCGCACCCTGTGCCGTTTGCGCGGCGCTGCTGTCGGTGCATCCGGCTCCGGCTTGTCCGGCAGGCGCTGCGCCGTCAGGGCATCTGTCGGGATGGCCCTGCCGTACTTCTGCCAGATCGTTCCCGCCGCCTGCGGCAGACCGGAAGCCGCCCGGCGGATCATATCCAGCAGCCACAAAGCAGGCGTATCTGCATTGGCCACCGTGCGCACCCAGCAGCCTTTCCGGCTGCCCAGAAACAGCACCGTGTCCTCGGCGCGCTCCAGACACCCGGCTGCAAAGTCTGCACCCACAAGGCGCTGCGCTGCCCGCACACGGGTAAGCTTTGCCGGCACCGGCCCGCCCTTGACCCGGCAGACCTTTGCGCTCAGCTTTTCCCGCACCTTTGCATCGGCATAGCTCATGGCTCCAAAATCAAACACTTTTTCTGCGCCGGCCACCGTTTCCATCCGGGCTTCCAGCAGAGTGCCTGCATCCGCATCACAGCATACCAGCAGCCTGTGGTGCGTTTCCAGCGCCTGCACCGCTGCATGAACAAGGGTCATCTCCCCTTCTCCGTACAGCTCTGCCGCAAAGCGGTCTGCCAGCGCTTTCCGCGCCTTGCTCAATGCCGCGGGCGTTTCTGCCTGCAGCGCAGCCAGTGTTTCTGCACCGCGGCTGCGGCACTGGGCAGCAAGTCCTGTCTGCTGCACTGCCTGTTGTACTGCCCACAGCGGTGCGCCAAACAACCGCAGCACACAGGTGGTCTGCGTTTTTTCTTCGTGTATCAACTGCTTCACCCCCGCGGCCCGGGGCCGCTCGTATTAACCCTTGAGGAAGGTGCTGTCCAGTGCCGTCAGAGCCGCAGTATCATGCCGGGCGCTTTTTGCCAGTGCCTGTGTATCTGCAGGAACTTTGCCCTGAGCCAGACGCAGCGCCAGTTCCAGTGCCGCCTGTGCCGCGCGGGCACGCACCAGCGCACGGTCGGGGCGGGAGACGAAGAGCTTTTTTACATAGACGGTCTCACCGCAGGCCGCACCCAGATACACCGTGCCCACCGGGCGGACGGCATCGCCGCCGTTGGGGCCGGCCAGACCGGTGACGCTGACAGCGATATCGGCCCCGGCAGCTTCGGCTGCGCCCAGTGCCATCTGTGCTGCCACCGGTGCGGACACCACATTGTACTTTGCGATCGCCGCCGGGTCTACGCCGATCATCTTTGCCTTGGCCTGCTCCCAGTAGGTAACAAAGCCGAAGCCGAACACCTCACTTGCACCGGACACATTGGTCAGCCGCTGGGCGATCATGCCGCCTGTGCAGCTTTCTGCCGTGGCAATGGTGAGTCCCTTTTTCTTCAGGGTGTGCACCAGAGTCTCTTCCAGACCGGTCACATCCTCATCATACACCGCATCACCCAGCAGATCATAGAACTTTGTGGCGTATGCGCGGCACATTTTTTCGGCTGAACTGTCGGTTTCTGCCCGGGCAGTAATGCGGATCTCGCACTCGCCGGTCTTGCAGTAGATGGCGGCGGTGGGATTTGCGTTTTCCAGCAGATGCCGCACACGGTATTCGATATCGCTTTCGCCGCCCAGCACCCGCAGCGTGATGGAATGCAGGGTGCAGTTCTGACGGGCCAGCAGCAGCGGGCGCACGCTCTCCTCCCACATGGCCTTCATTTCGTGAGGCACGCCGGGCATGAGCACAGCACAGTGGCCATCCTGTTCAAACCATGCACCGGGGGCAGTGCCGTGGTTATTGATGATCTTGTGGCCGTTCACCGGCACCATGGCCTGCTTGCGGTTGTTTGGGGTCGTCTTGCGCCCGGTACGAGTGAAGAAATCCACGATCTTCTGCCATTCTTCCGGGTCAAAAGCCAGCGTATCACCGTAGCATCCAGCAACCGTCTCCTTGGTCAGGTCGTCCGCCGTGGGGCCAAGGCCGCCGGTGAACACCAGCAGATCGCACCGCTGCTTTGCCTCGTTGACAAAATCTGCCAGACGGTCGTGGTTGTCGCCGATAGTGCTCTCGCGCTGGACCGTAATGCCCAGTGCCGCCAGCTCGCGGCTCAGATACTGGGCGTTGGTGTTCAAAATGTTGCCGAGCAGCAGCTCGGTACCCACACTGATGATCTCTGCTGTCATGGCTTTCACCCCTCAAATTCGACCTGATCGGTGATACGGATGCGGATACGCTCGGCGCTCTCTGCTGCTTCGGCTTCCAGCGCGGCAAGGCCGGGCATGGCGGCTTCGGCTTCCAGAATTTCGGCCAGCTCCGGGCGGATCTTCGGGTGCGGCGGGGTGAAGATGGTGCAGCAGTCCTCGTAGGGCAGGATGTGGCGTGCCGTCTCCACGATCTCGGTCTTGTCCATGCCGATGAGCGGGCGCAGGATGGGCAGATCCTGCGCAGCATCGGTGCACTGCAGGGCCTTGACGGTCTGGCTGGCTACCTGAGCCAGACTCTCGCCGGTAACAAGGGCTTCGCAGCCCTGCTTCTTGGCAATAACGTTGGCAATGCGCATCATGCTGCGGCGCATCAGCACCGTGAACAGCACATCCGGAGCATTATCCCGGATGTACTCCTGCGGCTTGGTGTAGGGCACGACGAACAGATTGGAGCTGCCCGTATAGATGCTGGTGAGCTGCGCCAGAGCCTTCACCTTAAGCTTTGCGCGCTCCGAAGTGTACGGCGGAGACGCAAAGTGGATGTGGTCCAGTGCCAGACCGCGCTTTGCCATGCGGTAAGCTGCCACGGGACTGTCGATGCCGCCAGACAGCATGTTCAATGCACGGCCGCTGGTGCCCACGGGCAGACCGCCCTCGCCGGGCACTTTGGGGCCGTGGATATACGCGCCGTAATCACGAATTTCTACGATCACCTTAAAATCCGGGTTATGCACATCCACCTTGAGGTAGTTGTGTTTGCCCAGCAGATAGGCACCCAGCTCCCGCATCAATTCAGGGCTGGTCATGGGGTAGGTCTTGTCGGAGCGGCGGGCTTCCACCTTGAAGGTACGGATGCCGTGCAGGCTGGCACCGAGGTAATCCTCAGCGGTCTGGCAGATGGTGTCAAAGTCCTTGTCGCAGA
>OHBP01001067.1_pt1 | contig 11812 bp, 9 predicted proteins | sample 1577471 | NCBI WGS metagenome assembly OHBP01 (sample SAMEA3879503, study PRJEB24766) | human gut metagenome | biome: human-associated habitat; feature: feces | place: USA | collected 1985/1987
CATCAGGATTCCGCCCAATAGCCAGGGCAGTAATGTCAATTCTCTACCGACAATGACATCATCTATGATATGCATTGTCAGCATAGGGGACAGCATATCCAGGGATACGCTGATAATCAGGGCAATAATGGCAAAAAGATAGTGCCATTTATATTCCCATATATACGTTGATAGTTTCTTTCTCATAAAATCTCCCAAATCCCTTTCTAAATGTGTTGGTTTGTTCCGGCTAATTGGCAGCAATCATATTTTTGTGCACAAAAAAACCACGATAGAAAACTACCGTGGTCTAAAATCAATACAATTGTGCCCGAACCATATTAGGTTATGGCTGCGTATAACCGGAGGTAATTCCCATACAATAAATGCTTATGTTGTTGGCTGTTGTGTTATTTGAGTTAATCAGTAACATAATTTACCTCCTTTCGTGTGTGAATCAATAGTGACATCCCCTACGTTACGCCTAAAAGTGATACCTGTCAACCATTATTCTGAAAATTCTAAAAAAATTACACAAATTCCTGATGTTATTGCATCCATTGATAAAACAGTGTATAATCAACTAGCAGTGAAAATTTTAACAAGTAAACTTGATTTAAACTGATAAAAATAAAACAAGGAATAGGAGAACAGAACAATGAGTAAGAAAACAACTGTTTTAATGATCCTCGATGGTTGGGGATTAGGCGACCAAAAGAAAGACGACGTAATCTTCAACACTCCCACTCCTTATTGGGATTATCTGATGAATACTTACCCTCATTCCCAGCTTCAGGCAAGCGGTGAAAACGTTGGTTTGCCCGACGGACAGATGGGTAATTCTGAAGTAGGTCACCTCAATATCGGTGCCGGACGCATTGTTTACCAGGATTTGGTGAAGATTAACCGTGCTTGTGCCGATGGCAGCATCCTGAAGAACAAGGAAATTGTTTCTGCTTTCTCATATGCAAAGGAAAACGGCAAGAATATCCACTTTATGGGACTGACCAGCAACGGTGGCGTGCACAGCTCTTTTGACCATTTGTTCAAACTCTGCGATATTTCCAAGGAATACGGTATCGAGAATACCTTCATCCACTGTTTTATGGACGGTCGTGATACCGACCCGAAGAGCGGTAAAGGATTCATTGAACAGCTGACTGCCCATTGCGAGAAGTCTGCCGGCAAGATTGCTTCCATCGTGGGACGTTTCTATGCAATGGACCGTGACAAACGTTGGGAGCGTGTGAAGGTTGCCTACGATTTGTTGGTAAACGGTGAAGGCAAGGTTGCTACGGATATGGTCCAGGCTATGCAGGAGTCCTACGACGAAGGCGTTACGGATGAATTCATCAAGCCGATTGTGAACGGTGGCTTCGACGGTACCATCAAGGAAGGTGATGTTGTAATCTTCTTCAACTACCGCAACGACCGTGCCAAGGAATTGACCGTTGTCCTCACCCAGCAAGATATGCCCGAACAAGGCATGCAGACCATTCCGGGCCTGCAGTTCTACTGCATGACTCCGTATGACGCCAGCTTCAAGGGTGTACATATCCTTTTTGATAAGGAGAATGTACAGAACACATTGGGCGAATATCTTGCTGCCAATGGCAAGACCCAGCTGCACATTGCCGAAACAGAGAAGTATGCACACGTGACTTTCTTCTTCAACGGTGGCCGCGAGACTCCCTACGATGCTGAAGAGCGCATCCTGGTTCCTTCTCCGAAGGTTGCCACTTACGACTTGAAGCCTGAAATGAGTGCGTACGAGGTGAAGGACAAGTTGGTTGAAGCTATCAAGACCCAGAAGTTCGATTTCATCGTGGTGAACTACGCCAATGGTGATATGGTGGGACATACCGGTATCTACGAAGCTATCGAGAAGGCAGTGAAAGCCATCGACGAATGTGTGAAAGACACCGTTGAGGCTGCCAAGGCAAACGATTATGAAGTAATCATCATCGCTGACCACGGTAATGCCGACCATGCTCTGAATGAGGATGGTACTCCGAATACTGCCCACTCTCTGAACCCCGTTCCTTTCGTTTACGTTACTGCAAACAAGGACGCCAAGGTTGAGAACGGTGTATTGGCTGACGTAGCTCCTTCTATCCTGCATATCTTGGGTATGGAGCAGCCGGCTGAAATGACTGGTAAGGATTTGATTAAGTAAGGCGTCAAAGCCGTAACAATATTTAGACGCGGATTATACGGATTCCACGGATGCTCTTAAAGTTGAGTCTGTGCAATCCGGATAATCCGCGTCTTTTTTCAATAGAACGATTATGATACAGATTGGTGATGTTGTGGTTTCTTTCGATGTTTTGCGCGAGAAGTTCTTGTGTGACTTGGGTGCCTGCCAGGGGATTTGCTGCATTGAGGGCGATGCCGGTGCTCCCGTAGAGCTGGACGAGGTGGAGAAACTGGAAGAGGTGCTTCCGCTGATTTGGGACGAGCTTTCTCCCGAAGCCCGCACCGTGATAGAGGAGCAAGGTGTGGTCTATACCGATTGTGAAGGTGACCTGGTGACTTCTATTGTGAACAACAAGGATTGCGTCTTTACCTGCTATGATGATAAAGGCTGTTGCTATTGTGCCATCGAAAAGGCTTACCGTGAGGGTAGGACCAACTTCTACAAACCTATATCCTGCCATCTCTATCCGATAAGGGTGGGGAACTACGGACTCTATAAGGCAGTGAACTATCATCGTTGGGATGTCTGCAAAGCCGCTATACTGTTGGGGCAAAAGGAAAATCTGCCCGTGTACAAGTTTCTGAAAGAGCCGCTTATCCGTAAGTTTGGTGAGGACTGGTATGCAGAGCTGGAATTGGTAGTGGAAGAGATGAAAAAACAAGGAATCCTATAGTTCTTCCGTGCGGAGACGGGCCTCTTCTTTGGAGGAGAAGAGGGATAAAGGAAAAGCCCCGGTCAGCAGGATTATCCTGCCCGTCCGGGGCTTCCTCGTTGTAAGATGTGAGGTTGGTTATTTATTATTTATTAAGCGTCAATATTTGCATACGTTGCATTCTTTTCGATGAAATCGCGGCGCGGGCCCACGTCTTCACCCATCAGCATGGAGAAGATATAGTCGGCTTCGGCTGCATTTTCAAGATGCACCTGCTTCAGCATGCGGTTTTCCGGATTCATGGTGGTTTCCCACAACTGTTCCGGGTTCATTTCACCCAAACCTTTGTAGCGTTGGGTGTGTACTGCGTTTTCCGAACCGCCGCCGTAAGTGTCGATGAACTTCTGGCGCTGCTGGTCTGTCCAGCAATACTCTTTCGCCTTGCCTTTGGTGCAAAGGTAAAGGGGAGGAGTGGCGATGTACAAGCAACCCTGCTGGATGACTTGCGGGAAGTAGCGGAAGAAAAGCGTCATAATCAGCGTGTCGATGTGAGAACCATCGACGTCGGCATCGGTCATGATGATAATCTTCTTGTAGCGCAGCTTGTCAATGTTCGCTTCTTTGCTGTCTTCACCGTCCACGCCGAAACGGATGCCCAGCGCCTGGATGATATTGTTTACTTCGTCGCTCTCGAATGCCTTGTGCCACATGGCCTTTTCCACATTCAGAATCTTACCGCGAAGCGGCAGGATAGCTTGGAACGCACGGTTACGGCCTTGCTTTGCTGAACCGCCTGCCGAGTCACCCTCGACGAGGAACAATTCGCATTCTTCCGGGTCCTTGCTGGAGCAGTCGGCCAACTTACCGGGCATGCCACCGCCGGACATCGGCGATTTGCGTTGTACGGATTCGCGTGCCTTACGTGCGGCGATACGTGCCTGGGCGGCAAGAATCACCTTGTCTACAATCAGCTTGGCTTCTTTCGGGTGTTCCTCCAAGTAGTAGGTGAGGGCCTCGCCCACAGCCTGGTCTACGGCACCCATCACTTCGTTGTTACCCAGCTTTGTCTTGGTCTGTCCTTCGAACTGAGGCTCTGCCACCTTGATGGAGATAACGGCAGTTAATCCTTCGCGGAAGTCGTCGCCTGCAATCTCTACCTTGGCTTTCTCCAGCATCTTGTTGTCTTCGGCGTATTTTTTCAATGTACGGGTCAGTGCACGGCGGAAACCTGCCAAGTGGGTACCCCCTTCAATGGTATTGATGTTGTTTACGTAAGAGTGTACATTTTCGTTATAAGAAGTGTTGTACATGATGGCTACTTCCACCGGTGTGCCTTGCTTCTCGGTGTTGATGTAGATTACATCGTTCATGAAGTGCTCGCGTGAGGAGTCTACGTAGCGCACAAATTCCTTCAGGCCTTCTTCCGAGTAGAAGATTTCCTTCTTGGCATTTCCCTCTTCGTCCTTTACGCGAAGGTCGGTCAGTGAAATCTTGATGCCTGCGTTCAAGTAAGCCAACTCGCGCATGCGGGTGGCAAGAATATCATAGTTGTAGACTGTTTCCGTAAAGATGGTATCGTCCGGCCAGAACTGCTGGCGTGTACCGGTAATGTCTGTTGTGCCCACTTCCTTGACGGAGTAGAGCGGATGTCCGCAGGAATATTCCTGCTGATAGATTTTTCCGTTACGGAAAACCTGGGTAGTCATGTGTGTAGACAAGGCGTTTACGCAAGATACACCTACACCATGCAGACCTCCCGATACCTTATAGGAACCTTTGTCGAACTTACCTCCGGCATGCAGTACGGTCATTACAACTTCCAGTGCGGATTTCTTTTCCTTTTCGTGATAGTCTACCGGGATACCACGTCCGTTGTCTTGTACGGTGATGGAGTTGTCCTCGTTAATGGTGACTTCGATGTGGTCGCAATAGCCGGCAAGTGCCTCGTCGATGGAGTTGTCCACAACCTCGTACACCAGGTGGTGAAGTCCTTTGCTGCTAATGTCGCCAATATACATCGCGGGACGCTTTCTCACTGCTTCCAAACCTTCCAGTACCTGGATGTTTTCGGCAGAATAGCTCCCGTTATTGGAGTGAATCTGTTCTTCAGTCATAATCTTTTTTCCTTATTGTAATAACAGAGCAAATATAGTGAAAATCCTCGGGATATGGTGCTAAACAAACGGATAAATTCGGGTAGTTTACAGCTTTTTAGCACAGAAAAGAAACTTGTGTGGAAGCAGGTAAATAGAGAGGTATAAATGAGAAAGGCCGAACTAAAAAGTCCAGCCTTGTAATATCTTTTGTGTAACAGTCAACTTAAGCCAGCTTGTTGATATAGATAGCCAATTTTGACTTCAGGTTGTTAGCCTTGTTCTTGTGGATTACATTAGTCTTAGCCAATTTATCCAACAGTTTTGTGATACCCGGATACATTGCTGTTGCTGCAGCTTTGTCTGTAGTAGCACGAAGCTTACGAACAGCGTTTCTCATGGTCTTGCCATAATATCTGTTGTGAAGTCTTCTTGTTTCTTCTTGTCTGATTCTCTTCAGTGATGATTTATGATTTGCCATCTCGACTAATCTTTTTTAATTCGTTTATTTTTTTATTTTGTAGCCCGTGGGGGAATCGAACCCCCCTTTCAAGAATGAAAATCTTGCGTCCTAACCGATAGACGAACGGGCCATCCTTTGGTGAGCGTTTCCGCTCTTGCAAAGAGCCTTTATTTCTCGTTTGCGGATGCAAAGGTAGAAACTATTTTTGAATTACCAAAACATTCGCAAGAAAAAATATAGCTTTTTGTTGCTTTTTGTCATAGGTTAGCGTCTTGTTTGTTGAAAATCAGTGTAATACGTGCTTTTGCTTTTTGCACTCCTTACCTTGTTTTTTTATTCTTCTCCTTTTGTTTCTCTTCTTTCGGGCTTTTTTTGTAGCTTTGTTATCAGATTGAAACCAGATAAAGAAATCGGGAATGTTACAGAAAACACTGGGAATTGTGCTGCATACCTTGAAATATAAGGATACATCTCTCATTGCAGACATCTATACGGAGGTGGCTGGCAGGGCTTCCTTCATGGTGTCCATACCCCGTTCGCGCAAGGCGGCGGTGAAGCCGGTACTCTTCCAGCCGCTGGCATTGGTGGAACTTGAAGCCGATTTCCGTCCTAATGCCACTATATATAAGGTGAAGGAGGCGAAGTCCCTTTATCCTTTCGCCACGCTTCCGTACGATCCCTACAAATCTGCCATCGCCTTGTTCTTGTCGGAATTCCTTTATCGCGCCGTTCGCGAGGAGGCGGAGAACCGTCCGCTGTTTGCCTATCTGTATCATTCCATCGTCTGGCTGGATGAATGCAGGGAGGGGTTTGCCAATTTCCATCTGGTCTTCCTGATGCGCCTTTCCCGTTTTCTCGGTTTGTATCCCAACCTGGAGGATTATCATGCCGGAGATTACTTCGATTTGCAGAATGCTTGTTTCACTCCCTTGCGTCCGCAGCTCCACTCCAATTACATCGCTCCCGAGGAGGCGGCCCGCCTGACACAGCTGATGCGCATGAATTATGAAACGATGCATCTTTTCACCATGAACCGGTTGGAGCGTACCCGCTGCCTGAACATTATGAATGAATATTATCGTCTGCATCTGCCGGATTTCCCGGTATTGAAATCACTTGAGGTATTGAAGGAGCTTTTTGATTGATTATCGTCGATGTAACGGCCCAATAAGTGTGCGCTGCCTTTATTATAGGAGTAGGGAGTTTTACTTACTGCTGTAAGGGTCGTTACGATAAGCTGTAACGGTCGTTACAATATAGGGTAACGACCGTTTCAATATAGGGTAACCGTCGTTACATCATTAGGTAACGGCTTTTACATCTTATGGTAAACGGTCGGTAAATATAATGCGTTGATAGATAGCGTATAATCTCTTGTGGGGGAGGATATGGATTGGTATGTAAAAAGCCGTGTTCAACAGACTTTGGACGCTGAGTCCCTCTGTTGAAGCACGGCTTATATGATAGGGGAAGTGTATTTCTTTATCCCAGCAACTCTTTTACTTTGGCTGAGATGGCGCGGCCTTCGGCAAGTCCGGCAAGTTTCTTGCTGGCTACACCCATCACCTTGCCCATGTCCTTGCCGCTGGTGGCGCCGACTTCGGCTATGATTTCCTTCAAGGCTGCCTCCAGTTCTTCGGCGCTCATCTGCTTGGGCAGATAGGTTTCAAGCACCTTTACTTGTGCCAGCTCATCGTCTGCCAAGTCCTGGCGACCTTGCTGTACATAGATTTCAGCGGCGTCTTTGCCTTGCTTGGTCAGTTTTTGGATAATCTTCAAAGCATCTGCATCGCTCAGGGTATCGTTGGCTCCGGGAGCGGTTTTGGCTTCAAGGAATACTTTCTTTACGTTTCTCAATGTTTCGAGAGCCACTTTGTCTTTGGCTTTCATGGCTGTTTTAATGTCTTCGCTGACTTTTTCAAATAAATCCATATTGTTATAGGTTTACTCCTGTTCCCCCGAAGGGGAGGAGGATGGTTTTACATATCGGGAACGGAAAAATCAGAAGGTGATGACTCCCCCTGCACCGCCTTCTGCCTCTTGCGCGGCTTCGGTGGCGAGCTGCCCTTCCTGCTCTGCCTTCATCTTGATGCTGTTCAGCGTGCTTTTGTCACGCAGATAGGTCGGAGAATTCTCTACCATGCTGATGATGTCGGCGTTGTCCATGTCTTCGGGATTGAAGAGATAGATATGGCGACGGCGGCTGCGCTGGGAACGGGCATTGGCATCCTTGCCATAGTACACTTCGCGGCGGTTGCGTCTCTGTTCCTCTTCCTCCTCCAGCTCGGCAAGGCGTTGCTGTTCTTCGGCGGTGCGCTGGGTGATGCGGTCGTCCATTTCCTTCATGTGGATGTCCTGGATACCGAAACCGGTGGCAAGCAGGGTGATTTTCACTTTCTGTTCCAGCTTGTCGTCAATGGCCATACCGAATTTGGTTTCGAAGTCGCGGCTGAAACGGTTCATGAACTCCTTCACCTCGTCCATTTCGCTCATCATCAGCTTGTATTGTGCACTGTAAGAGATGTTGAGGAGTACTTTCTTGGAGTTGAAGATGTCGTTGTTGTTCAGCAACGGCGAGTGCTGCGCGTTCTTGATGGCTTCGCTGACACGGTTGTCACCTTCGCCGTAGCCGGTACTCATGATGGCTACGCCGCCGTCCTTCAGCACTGTTTTCACGTCGTTGAAGTCGAGGTTCACCTTTCCATGCAGGGTGATGATTTCGGCAATACTCTTGGCGGCTACCGAAAGGGTGTCGTCGGCCTTGTCAAACGCGTCGTCTACGGATAGCTCGCTGTATATCTCGCTCAGCTTTTCATTGTTGATGACCAGCAGGGCATCTACGTGCTTGCTGATTTCCTCTACGCCATCCAGTGCCTGGTCTATCTTCTTGTCGCCCTCCCAGCGGAAAGGGATGGTGACGATGCCGATGGTCAGGATGTCCATTTCCTTGGCGGTTTGTGCAATGATGGGTGCGGCACCCGTACCGGTACCACCGCCCATTCCGGCAGTGATGAATACCATCTTGGTGCCGTCGTTCAGCATATTCTTGATGTCTTCGATGCTCTCTTCTGCTGCCTTGCGGGCACGGGCAGGGCGGTTTCCGGCTCCCAGGCCTTCTTTTCCAAGCTGTAACTTCACGGGCACGGGAGAGTCCTTCAACGCTTGGTTGTCTGTGTTGCACAGTACGAACGTCACGTCGTGTATACCTTCCCGGTACATATGGTTCACGGCATTGCCGCCACCTCCGCCTACACCGATTACTTTAATGATTTTCGGTGAATCGGTCGGGAAATCGAATTGTACTATATCTTCCATAATAACTTAATTTTCTGGCACATTATCACATTATTACTTCATATCGTCGTCCGAGAAGATTTCGTTGGAAAGCTTGTTGAAAGTCTTTTCGAACCAGCTGGGGCCTTCTTTCTTTTTCTTCTTCTTTTCTTCCTTTTCGCGCAGCTCCCTTTCTTTGCGCTCACGCTCCTTGCGTTCTTTCTCTTCCTTCTCGCGCTGTGCCTTGGCGGCGCGTGCGGCGGCTTCCTGCTCTTTCAGCGCTTCGTCGTCAACGAATATGTCGACCGGTTTGGGAGGAACATGGGAGGCAGGCTGCTGCACCGGCTTCACCTCTTGCAGGCAGCAATTCTCGTTGCCGGCAGCCAGCAGGCCCAGCAGTGTGTTGTGCATGCCGTCCTTCTTGGGCTCGTCGCTGCGTGTGTGGACGGTGGTCTGTACGAACTTGGCGGTCTTTACCTTTTCAATCTTGCTCACTCTATGGAAGGCTTTCTCAAGATTCTTCAGATTGGCTCCTCCACCGGTGAATACAACACCGGAGAAAAGTTTGTCCTCGTAGCCGGAAAGTTGCAACTGGTTCCATACGTTGGCAAGAATTTCTTCTGCACGTGCTCCGATAATATTGTTCAGCAGGGCCAGTTCAAAGGTACGGCCGTCTTCCGACGTGCATACGGCAGGGGTCTCGGCGTCTTCTTCCTCCTCGTAGAGGGCATCACCGTATTGCAGTTTCAGCTTCTCGGCATCTTCCTCTTCCATTTGCAGGGAAGTGATGTCGTGGGTAATGTTGTTTCCACCCAGCGGCAGTACGCTGAGGTAGCGCAGGATATTGTTCTTATAGACCAGCACGGTGGTGGTGTCGGCACCGAAGTCCACCAGTGCACAGCCCGAACGCATCTCGTTTTCGGTCAGCACGGCTTTGGCCAACGCAGTGGGAGCCACGAGCAGGTCGTCGGCAATTTCCACTTTGGCTTGCTCGAAGCTGTGTTCGAGGTTCTTCTTCAGCGAGGCACGCGCCACGATGTTGAGGAACTGCCCGGTGATGTATCTTCCGGCAACTCCTACGGGCTCCACATGCAGCGTGTTGTCTATCTTGTATTCTTGCGGGGCTACATCCAGCACACTCATGTCTACCAAGGGTACATCACGGTTCTCGTCGCAAATCTCGTCTACCAGTTCTTGCGAAATGATGCTCTCTTCCTCCAGCGTACGGCTTACCGCATTCCTCACCGTGCGCAATGATTGTCCGCCGATGCCTACATATACTTTGGCGATGGAGTTGTTCAACTGGCCTTCCAGCTTGTTGATGATGGAAGTCAGCGCTTGTGCGGCCTTGTCAATGTTGTAGATGGCCCCTTTGTGTATAAACGGGGATGCATCTTCGCGTGCATAAGCCAACACCTGGATACTTCCGTCACTGCTCTTCTTTCCTGCGATACCGGAAATCTTGGAAGAACTCAACTCGATAGCGGCGATGAAATCTGTTGTTGCCATATCTATTTATTTACTATTTTACTATTTACAATTTACTATTTGCTGCGCTTTGATAAAGAAGGACTATTAGTAAATCCCTTTCTCTACTCTCTCTTTGTGCAGATGATTTGATTATCAAATTCAACGCTGATACGGGAGTATTTGTTCCAACCCACCTGGTTCAATCCTCTTTCGTAGAATGCCTTTACACGTTTCAGCTTCTTCTCGAATCCGGCAATCTTGCCTAAATAGATAAGATGGTCGCCGACACGGGGCACTAACTCGATGTTCTTGCCGGGCAATACGTGAATTTGCTCTATCTGTGCATTCCAAAAAGAATTCTTTTGCAAAAATACACCAAACTTATATAAATCCCTCATGGCAAACGACTTTTCTACATTTCCGGTTACAACGGCGAGGTGTGCAACGCACTTTGCATCGGGGGGCATCACGGTACCTTTGTTGTCCAGATAGTAGTTTTCGCCGTTGGCGCTCATCACGCGCAGGATGGGGGTGCGCTGGGTCACTTCGATGCAGAGCTTGCCGCTCGGGGTTTTGTAGCACTCCACCTGGTCGATGAGGGGATGCTTGGCAAGTTCGCGCTCCAAGGTCTTGGTACGCACGCGTTCCAGGTCTTTCCCAATGGGGCTGATGCCTTTCTTTTCCAGCAGGGTAGCTACTTCCTTCTTCGTGATGAAGCCGGCATATACCGTGTCTTTTATCACCAGTTCCACGTCTTGGCACACCTGCGAGGTGGGCTTGCGGTTGAAAGCTGTGACAGCCACTACCAGGTAAGCAATGACAAGCAACAGAACGATAGAAAGTAGAATCCTTTTAACCATGATATTTTTCTGATAATAGTTGGGTGATTTGGGGCGCATAGTTGTCCAGGTCACCGGCTCCCAGCACTACCAATACTTCGGTGTGCTTTTGGGCGAGGAGGCTGAGGACGTCTTCTTTCCTACAGATGCATTTCTCGATGCCGGGGCGGAGGTTGTCATAAATCAGCTGACTCGTCACGCCGGGAATCGGTTGCTCGCGGGCAGGGTATATCTCTGTCAGAATCACCTCGTCGGATAGGGAAAGGCTGTCTGCAAAGTCACGGTAGAAGTCGCGGGTGCGGGTGTACAAGTGAGGCTGGAAGATGACGGTTATCTTCTTGTCTTGGTACAGCTCGCGGACGGACTTCACGCTTTGGGCTATTTCCGCCGGGTGGTGGGCATAGTCGCTGAGAAATACAATCCGGTCATTCTTCAGCTTGAAGTCGAAACGGCGGTCCACTCCGCGGAAGCTTGCCATGCCTTGCTTGATTTCTTCGTCGGTGGCACCGCTGAGATGGGCGAGTGCCATGGCGGCAACACCATTCTCGATGTTGATGCTGACGGGAACACCCAACTGAATATCGTTGATGCGGGTGTCAGGCGCCACGAAGTCGATGAAGATTTCACCGTTTCCGATGCGGATATTCTCGGCATGGAAGTCGCCTTCGTTGCGCGAGTAGGTATAGGTGGCGACGCCCGGTTGTACGTCGGCTTGCATTTCCAGTCCTTTGTGTAGAATCAAGGCGCCGCCCGGCTGGATAAGCGTGGTGTAGTGGCGGAAGCTTTCGAGATAGGCTTCTTTGGTGCCGTATATATCCAGGTGGTCGGGGTCGGTGGCAGTAATGA
>OHBP01001074.1_pt1 | contig 11748 bp, 10 predicted proteins | sample 1577471 | NCBI WGS metagenome assembly OHBP01 (sample SAMEA3879503, study PRJEB24766) | human gut metagenome | biome: human-associated habitat; feature: feces | place: USA | collected 1985/1987
TAAACCAATCCACAGCACCTTGTCTATTGTAGCATTTTGTCCTTGGAGAGGGACTCTAATAACTACTACTTTATAATACGAGGAGGTTTATACATTATGAACGGTAAAAAAATCTTGTTTGGTGTAGCCTATGACGGGTTGGTTTTGTTTTTGATGAGGGGCGCCTATTAACTACCTTCGCAGATCCGGCAAACATCCCCATCGGGAGTTGTGCCCTTGATCAAGTTCGTAGATATGTTCTCCGGCATCGGCGGTTTCCGCGAGGGTCTGACCCGTGCCGGAGGATTTGAATGCGTAGGGCACTGCGAAATCGACAAATACGCCAACCGCAGTTATAACGCCCTGTTTGACACGAAGGGAGAGTGGTTCATTGAAGATGCCCGAAAAGCCGACCCCAGCACCATGCCGGACTTCCAGCTGCTCTGCGGCGGATTCCCTTGCCAGACTTATCCCGAATAAAATAAGAAGCCCGAAGCCCAGCCGGGAATCCTTGCGGCGCAAGGATTTCTGCATAAAAACTTCGGGATAATATTTTCACTTGTATTGTTGTTTGCCTCTTAATTTAAGCATCATCTCCTCGTCATCTGTATTCCAGAGTGCGTCCGGAATCGTATCGTTTAGCTTGTTTGCTGCTTGCTGAATGGCTTTCCGTTTCATTTCTGTATCAGCATGGGCATAAATTTTTGTTGTTTCAATCTGCGCATGGCCGAGGAATTCGGATACCATAGCCAATGGAACACCGTCTTGGTATAGGTGCATTGCCCGTGTGTGCCGCAGCATGTGGGGATGTACCCGTTCCGGAATGGATGTGCAGACGTGCCGTGCAGATTCTCCATATTTCTTTACAAATGCCGCAACCGTATCAGGAGACATCGGCCTTTGAGGGCCACCATAAGCATAGAACACATAGTCGTCTCGTTTTCTATTTTCTGCCGGATGGAATTTTTTCAGGTAACTGCGAAGGTGCTCCGCTGTTTTCGGCAAAATAGGAACAACCCGTGTCTTGTTTCCCTTACCTGTGAAATAGACACACGGTGAGGTTCTGTGCAGCACTAAATCCTGTATCCTTAAATCCAACATTTCCTGACACCGAGCAGCTGTATCGTACATTAAAACCAGAAACACCATATTCCGGAATCCTGTACGCTTTTTGCAGTTCGGCTGCGCGAGGAAAATAGAAAGTTCTTCTTTTGTGAGATAGCCAACCAAAGCAGGCGGTGGTTTTCGGTATCGAATTCTCTCCACGTCGGCCTGTATTGCAATTACGCGCAGATCTACAATGCCGCCATACCGCACAAAAGAGCGTATTGCGGCAAGCCTTTGCAGCTGTGTTTGTCTACTGCAGTTCCTGACTTTCTCCAACCAGTCCACGAATTCCTGTATGTTTTGGCGGGTGAAATGGCTCCAGTTTACTCGTTGTCTGGGAATATCTTTTGTGCCTTCCAAAAACGTAAAAAGCAGATTCAGAGCATCCTCATAGGATTTTACCGTATTAGAACTGCAGCTTCGGTTTTTCACAAGATAAACATTCAGAAACGAACTTACAACCGTAAAAAACTGAGCATCCTTAACCTTCATCATGCACCTCCGGAAGCAATTTTTCCCATGCAGTACGGTCTACTGTTCCAACACGCTCATAAAAATCAGGAACCATGTGGACATAGTAAAGCGTATCTTCATAACGGGCGTGTCCCATGTATGCGGAGAGAAACGGCAGCATTGCATCAATATCACGGCCTTCTCGCATCCAACGACAGATACATTCCGTTGCAAAAGTATGTCTGAAATCGTAGACCCTAGGTTTAGGTCCCTCAAACGCAGTAATTCCGGCCATACTGAAGCATCTCCAAAACATTTCTTCTGTCCAACGCTTCGTATACGGCCCATCCCCATCGTATCTCGGAAAAAAGTAATCGCTGTCCGGGTAAATTTCTGAAATCAGGGTGGAATAGCTTCTCATAATCTGAAGCAAATCATCTGCAACCGCAACGACACGGTCCTTGTGCCCTTTGGATTCCACAACGTAGACAGAACCGCGAACCAAGTCCACATTTTCCTTCTTGAGCAGTCTCGCTTCTGCGGGCCGCAATCCGCAGCAATACAGCAATCTGTAAAATACCGGGACAACAAGATGTCTGGCCGGAGCTTTCCCGTGAGGACGAAAGCTGTCAGCACCGTGGAAGAACACTTTTATCTCCGCTTCATTGAAGATATGTGGAACATACCTGGGGCCTTTGCTGGTCATGGATATGGGAATCATATATGCTTCTGTTCCAACAGCCCGAAGATACTTTGCAAACTCCCGTATGACCATAATACGATTTCGGTGGCCTGCTGTGTTTTCCGTATCTCGTTTCTCCAGCCATGCAAGTGCGAGTTCACAATCCAGACAATCTTTTTCAGGGAACCTTTCTACACAGAAATCGTCAAACCTCCCTAGAATACGGATACTCTCATTGTAAGGAAAACCAAGACTGTTCTTGTAGCCTACAAAGGCGCGAATCTGTTCTCCAAAACGGCTTTTCAAAGATGGTCTTGTCATAACAAGGCCTCCTGTGCAATGGGAATTGCAGAAATAGTACCTGCGCACACTTTTAATTTCTCTAGGGATGACGCGGTATATTGGCGCAAGGACACAGACGACGAGTGTCCTAGAATATCGCAGATTAGTGGCGCAGGAATATTTGCTTCCAGCAATTGTCTTCCCATTCCTCGCCGGAAAGCATGCGGCCCATTCATCTTCCGGTCCTTTCCCAATGCAATGTGTGCATATTTTGCAATCACCGTCCACATACTTCCAATCTTTGTATAGGGGCGCAGTACCCGCAAAAATATATACTCAGATTTGCACTTGGGCCGGGCATGGAGAATGTAATCGGCAATCGCATTTCCAGTTTTTGTATCAAGCGGTAAGGATACAGGGATGTTTGTTTTCTCTTGTACCAGACGCAGTTCGCAGGCATCCCAGTCAATACTGTCAAACTTCAGGTTTACAATGTCACAGCCGCGTAAGCCAGTTGTGTACGCAAGCATAATCATTGCATAATCTCGCATCCCCATTGTGCTGCTGCGATTTATTGCAGAGAAAATCTTTTGGGCATCTTCGTGAGTGTATCCTACATAAACACGCCGACGTTTTGCAGCAGAAAATACAAGCGCTGGTGAGATATCGGGTAGCTCAGGATGTTTTTCGGCCATGAATCGCGCAAAGGAACGCATACTTCCGGTTAAATTAAATATACCGAGAGGAAATGTTTCTGAAATCTTTGCCAGACATCTGGTGACGTCTGGCAAGGTGATCTCAGCATAGCGGTATATCCCCAAAGTGGCTATGGTACGGAAAAACGTCCGAACCGATGAAAGATAAAACTGGCGGGAGCCTTCTTTCAAATAGTTTTCATTGTCCATGTACAGTTGGTATTGCGAGAGCAGATTTTCAAACTCTGGCGGAGCGCAGGCAAAATTATATTTTCTTAACTTCTGCTGAGACACCTGTCCGGTCGAGAGATATTCCTCGATCCAATGGGCAGCTTTGCGCATCGTCTGAAAGGATGCCTTTTGTATTGCTCCGTTCACAAAATTTTCTTGGACCGTTTTTACGAAAAGGGCAAGCGTTTCTGGAGAGTAGGACTCTTCACCGCGAGAAATGAAGAAGTTCAAGATAGCACCAAATCCACAATAGATATAATTGGTCTTTGTTTTATCGGATAGTTCCAACTGCATGACGGCATCTCTGGTTCTACAGATAATGTCTATTACCTTCATGGAATTGCTCGGATTGCAGGAAATGGCTTGAAACAATGGGTTGTGTTCAGCCTCCCAAGGCCGTATAGGTTCATCCTGAATTTTTCCATACTCCGCCATTTGGTCGAGATAAACTGCGGCACGCCGAGTTATGCCCCACTGGTAGTGCGGCAATGTTCCGGATTCCTGTTTAGCACGTTCCTGCCAGACAAAATTTTGAACCGTCTCTTTGGAATACAATATCTGACCTTTGCCCAAACAATGCTTTACAATCCGTCGAGTTCCATACCTCTCAAACTCATGTACCGTTTTGGCCTTGAGGCCGCGTCCGCTTAAGGCATCTAATACACGCGCAGAAAGGACTGTGATTTCAATTTTGTTCACACTAATACACCTCACAATGTTGATTCGGATTACAATCCGTAGCAACATTATAGCAGGTGCCATCTTCAAAATATTATCCCGAAGTTTTTATGCAGAAATCCTTGCGCTGCAAGGATTCCCGGCTGGGCTTCGGGATTCTTATTTTATTCTGGATAAGTCTGGTTATTCCGAAATTCAGGATAACCAGACTTTCAGCATTGCAGGCTCCCGAAAAGGATTTGGCGATCCGCGAGGAACTCTCTTCTTTGAACTGGCCCGACTGGCTGAAGCCCGGAAGCCTGATTATCTGCTGTTTGAAAATGTACCTTATGTGCAGAAGTGCATAAGGTACATTATGTACACAAATCAAATATGTATAGCATCTCCTAAAAACAGCGGAGAAAAGCTGTTTTTTCTTTGCTCCACTGTGCATAATATGTTTCTTTTAGCCAAGGGATAAAAGCCATGCAATAAGATCAGCGTCCTGCTCCCAATTCGAAGCGCAAGGTAATTCCAAACATAGAGAGGCTTTTTCCAGTGCCGCACGTTTTGCTTCGTTGTCTGCACGGGCATATACCTCTGTTGTGGAAATATCTGCGTGGCCGAGATAATCTTTAATATAAACAGTGTTTACATTTGCTTGAACTAAATGCATGGCTTTTGTGTGCCGGAACACATGTGGGGATATAGTGGCAGGAATATCAGTTGAGATTGCCTGTGCCGCAGCTGCATACTTCTGGACAATATATGTAATTCCAGAGCGCGTCAGCTTGCGGTAATTCCCACTCCAAAACAGTGGCATGTCCGGACTTTTTTGGGGCGTAATACCATTTTCCGTAAAGTAGCTTTGCAGCAATTCTACTGTTTGCTTCATGAGCGGAACAGTGCGAACCTTTCCTCCCTTGCCATGTAAGGTAATTGCTGCAGGCGAATCAAGTCTAACATCACGCATACGAATATCGGCTAATTCACTTACACGTGCTGCCGTGTCGTATAAAACCGTAAGAAGAACAAGGTGTCGGCGTCCCTTTGGCGTTGTAATGTCGGGGATAGCCAACAAACAGCGTAATGCATCGGGTGTAAGGTATTTTGCGGGAGGAGCGGACGAAACCATTCTGGGAATATTGTGTATCTGAATGCACTGTTCCATAAACTGTGGCTCTTCGACCATAACATAGTCAAAGAATGCATGGATTGCGCAAAGCCGTTGGTTACATGTGGAAGGCGAAGATTTTCGGATGTTCCTAAGCCACAAAATAAAGTCCTCAATACATTTTCTATCTAGCTGAGTCATTGGTAATTTTGCAATATTGAATCCCTGTATATCTCAACAAAATATCAGCAGCAATTTAAATGTGTCTCGGTAGGAACAGATTGTGTTGCTGCTCAAGTTTCTCTGTGCAGGCAAATATTGTGTAAGATACTTCGACAAAAGTAGTGCGAAATCAAGCGACTTCATCTTGGCACCTCCATTGTTGGAATCAACTCACCGAATTGTTTTTCCAATTTTTGTGTAATATCCGGATACATTTGTGCAGTCAACTGGAGATATCGCTGCGTTCCGGATAGGTCGTTGTGTCCCAAATAAGTTGAAAGAACGGGAAGCCCTGCCGTCAAATCTTCGCCTACAAGAACCCAGCTATTTAGGCAATGAACAGCAAAAGTATGGCGCATATCATGTGGCCGAGGCCCTCTATCTGGCCCTCCGTAAGGAATCTCGGACATTCTTAAAAGTGTCCGGAATTGTGTGTGTATCCAAGAGGCTCCATACCGTTCTCCTTTACTGCGAGAACAGCAACTGGCAAAAAGGATTGCTTCATTTGAGGCAGGCGGAAACAATTCTAAATAGTTAGCCAGCGGAATTGCAACGGCATCCGTAAAAGGCACCAGACGGCTTTTGTGAAATTTTGTGTCACGAATTGCAAGAACTTTTTCGGTAAAGTCTACATCACAGACGCGCAGATTCAACAGTTCAGAGGTACGCAGTCCGCAATTAAACAGCATGCGGAACATTACTGGAATCTGGTACTTTTTTACCGGGTTTTGCATGCATACAGGAAAATGGTCTGCAGAATCCAACATCTTTTCAATTTCAGTGTCAGTAAATATATAGGCCCTGAAATTGCGCACTTCTTTGGGCATAGACTTGGGCGGAATTTTGTATGCGGTAAAACCTTTTCGAATTACAAAATTCAAGAATCCATTTATTGCGCTGACATCTCGGAGTACAGTGCTTGCCTTTTGGTTTAAGCCCGTTCCAATATGCTCAAGGACGTACTCCTTAGAGAAAACAATTTTTCCATCTTCTGGTTCCTTGTAATCACGCAGGAAACGCCGAATGCATCCTTCGTCGGTTTTTGACACAAACCCAAGCGCATGGCGCTCTGCCATATACTGTTCCAGTAGCATCTTAGCAGTCATGCAGAAGCCTCCCACTTTCCATAAGATAATGCGCATTTGCGCAGGGCGGGAAGATTTACTTTTGTGTAGCCTGTGGTTGTTTTGGGACTGGAATGGCCGAGAATATTAGAAATCGTCAACAGTGGTGTGCCGTCCATCAAGAGTGTACTTGCAAGGGTACGTCGCAGCGAATGGATCGCTTTTCGATTTTTTCTTGTCAGACCTGCGTATGTAATGTATTTCTTAAGCGCAGAAGATACGGCAGCGCTGGACTGGAATCCACCATAGGGATGAAGGTGTCGAATAAAGACATTGTCACAATTGGAATCAAGCCGACCGTTTCTTAAATAGTCAATAATTGCTTCTCCAATCACAGGCAGCAACGGCAAAGCACTGACTTTTCCGGATTTTTGCTGCGTGTAAGTAATCAGCTTTTGGTTCCAATCCAAGTTTTTGAATCTCAGGTTACAAATATCGCCCGCCCGCATTCCCAGCAGGATCGCAAGAAGAAACATAGCATAGTCTCTTTTTCCAATTGGATTACTCCTGTCAACAGCAGATAGCAGTTGCTTTACTTCTGCGGGAGTCCATGTTTCAGGAATGTCCTCATCTGTGTAAATCTTAGGTTTGGGAACATCTGCAGATAAATCCTTTGTGAACTGCTCTGACTCATAAAGATAGCGCAAAAAGTCTTTCAGCACACTGGCAGTCGTGTAAAGTGTTGGCCGACGACAACGGCAAAGAGTAGTCATAAAATTCGAGAGATCTGCAGATGTCAAACATGCAAGCTGAATGTTGCGGCCCTCTATATACTCAAAAAATTGGCATAGCTTCATCTGCTTTGTGCGTAGTGTTCCCTGTGAATTATGCTTCTTTCTGCACTTCATAAGATAGCTCTCCAGCAAAATGTCATACTCTGGATTGACTGTATAACTGCGGTGGCAATATCTAAGTGCGTATCCGAACTGGAAGATGTCGTCTAAAAGGCGGATCGCTCTGCGCGTGGCAGATTGCGACTTTGTTAGCTGGAGTCGTGGACTTGCAATATTTACGCCATAGATGGATTGAAAATATTCCCGTCCAGTCGTTGCAGTGTAGTCCTGAATTTTCTCATTGCTGTAGTAATCTGAAAACTTTCTGAATTCAGCACAGTAAATTTGTAATGCACTACGCTTGAAATCTAGTCGCAATAATTCTGAATTTGCTGTAGTGATTAATTCTGAGATAGGGATACTCTTTTGACTTGGCATAGTTGGCCTCCTTTATATCTGTGATAACCAAAGTATAAAGGAAAATTATGCACAGCGAAACACAAATTTGAAACGTATCTACATCATTTACGAAAGGAGACTTTACATAATTGCTTACAACTCATAATGTACCCGGACTGCTTAACCATGACGGTGGGCGGACGTTTGCGACGATCCTCAACACGCTGGACAGACTGGGGTATGCTGTCGAATGGCAATGTCTTAACAGCAAGGATTTTGGCGTCCCCCAGTCAAGAAACCGCGTGTACATTATCGGATATCTTGATGAGCGATGTCAAGGAAAAGTATTTCCTTTCACCGAAACAGCAGGAACAGCTCTTATTCAAAAGTACGGAGGACCGCAGGGGCAACGCGTCTACTCCCCCGAAGGCGTAAGCGGCACATTGGCAGCCAATCCGGGCGGGTTCGGTGGCAAGACCGGGCTGTACGAGGTGGGGGTACCCATCAAGTGCGCCACAAAAACCGGCTACCAGATGGCACAGGTCGGTGACAGCATCGACCTGAGCTACGCCACAGTCAACAGTCGGCGCGGGCGTGTGGGCAAGCAAATTGCCCACACCCTCACAACCGGCTGCCGACAGGGAACGCTGAATTTTATCGACCTGAACCCAGACCCTAAAGTTACAGAAGTGGCGCGGTGCGTAAACGCCAGAGTCGGCAACGGTATCCGAACGCATCGCGGGGAATCCTCCGGCGTTCTGTGCGAGGGGCGCATCCGCCGCCTGACGCCGCGCGAATGTCTGCGCCTGCAGGGCTGGGCAGATGACCGCATCGACACGGTGCTTGCCATCCAGAGCGATAATCAAGCCTACAAACAGGCAGGCAACGGCGTGACGGTCCATGTGGTGGAAGCCATCGGACGGCGCATTGCCAAGATGGACGCGGAACTGCGGGGTGAGGCGCTTGCCCCTTGATTTCCGTGACCAGTATTTTGGCTGTGAAATCGAACTGACCGGGATAAACCGTGCCACGGCAGCCCAAACGCTGGCCGACCTGTTTGGCACTCGCGCCGAGCATTCCGGTGGTGGCTACGATGCCTACAGGGTCAAAGATTTGGACGGTAAAGAGTGGAAAATCGTTCGGGACGGCAGCATCCATCCCGAATGCCGTAGGCGGTCTGTTCTTATTGGGGAGACCTACAAGGTCGAATTGAACTCTCCGAAACTCGAATACGGCGAGATGGAAAAGCTGCAGGAGGTTGTCCGCGCCCTGCGCCGCGCAGGCGGCATTGTAAACGACAGCTGCGGAATGCACGTCCATGTGGATGCAAGCAAGCACACGCCGCAGAGCCTCAAAAATGTGCTGTCCATCATGTATTCCAAAGAGGATATTTTGTTTGCAGCACTCAAAGTCAACCCTGCCCGCATCGACAGCTACTGTCAGGCGGTGGATGAACCAATTCTGGAAGAAATCCGCAAGCTGCCCAGCGGCGCGAGTATGGATCAACTGAAAGATCGCTGGTATCAAGGGCGGGATGGGAGTGATTATCACTACCATTCGTCACGGTACAGGGCTTGCAATATGCATTCTGTATTCTATCACGGTACAATCGAATGGCGGTTGTTCAACTCCACGCTCCATGCGGGTGAAGCCAAAGCAAACATCATTCTGGCTATGGCAATCTCGGCGCAGGGCATCAACCAGAAGTACACGCAGTTCCGGAAAACGCCCATCGGGGATAATCCGGCGTTCACCTTCCGCACCTTTCTGCTGCGGCTGGGGCTGATCGGCCCGGAGTATAAGAATGTGCGAATGCACCTGCTGAAGAACCTGCCCGGTGACAAAGCGTGGCGGCACGACAAGTCGCTGTATCCCAGCAATCAACCACGGCCCCGCACTGACGAGGTCAGATAAGGAGAAACCCAATGTCTCGAAAAGAATACTTTGCCTATGGCTCCAATCTGAATTTTGATCAGATGGCCTACCGCTGTCCCGAAGCAACGGTGGTAGGCACTGCCAAGCTGGATGACTATGAGCTGGCATTCCGGCGCGGCTACCTGACGATTTTGCCCAAAGAGGGCGCAAGCGTTGAAGGACTGATCTGGTCTGTCACTGACCATGACGAATCACAGCTTGACTGTTACGAGGGCTACCCGACATTCTATGACAAGGAAACCATGACGGTTACGGATGCAGATGGCACGCCGCATGAAATCATGGTTTACACCATGAACGCACCGTACCGCGACCAACTGCTCCCCGTCAGCAGCCGCTACAATGCGGTTGTCATGCAGGGGTGTCTGGATGCCGGTATCTCTCCGCAGCAGTTCTATGATGCTGACGAAAAATACCGCAAAGCCTACAAGGCCAGAGCCGCGCCTACCCCTAAGAAACACGCTCCCGAACGCTAACCAAGCCCGCTGCACCGTGCAGCGGGCTTTTTCTTTTGCAACAAAAGGAGAAATTCGTATGAAGAACAAACACAGAATAAAGCAGGGCTTGTCGCTGCTGCTGGCGGGTGGAATTGCGCTCACAAATCTGGGCGCAGCGCTGCCCGCTTTTGCCGAGGATGCCGCAGCCACGCCGGAGACAGCTTCAGCGGCCACACCGGAAACTGCTGAAGCCAATGTCCCGACACCGAATCTTTCGCAGATCACTGAAAATCTGTACAACGATCTGCCGGACGCGCCTACCGGCAGTTACCTTGGCAGCATGGGTCTGCCCGTGGCAACCGGCGAAACAAAAATCGGTATCTCCGCGTGGGTTTCTGACCTGTATGACGGTGTAGATGCCCATATGGATGCCGATGCGCTGAACGCAGATGAGAACACGGTCACAATCGGCAAAACTCCCGGTACAGACTATGCCATTGTTCCACTGCTGGCGCAGGTCGAATACCCGGCAGACGGTGCGGTATCTGAAATCATGCTGCCGGATGATGTAGAGCTTTTAAGCTACCGCTCCACCGATTATGAGCCTATCCCGGCAGACGAGCAGGAGCAGGCTGAAATCCTGCACCATACATACTCGGAGCAGTCGGCGGCAGCCACCGGCCTGTATGTAAAAGCCTCTGCCGATTTTACGGCGCAGCTTGTCTATACGGATTCGGACGGCAGTTCGCAGTCAAAATCTATCCATGTACAGATCAGCGAGGATGCTGCACCCACACAGATGTATGCCGACACCGGCGATGACGGCATTGCCGCCTATGCTGCAGGGCCGACTCCGCCGTATGCCACCGGCAAAATCACCAGTATTGCCAAGGAGGGCGGCACATGGCTCATTTGGTTCAACGGTCAGGAAGCCTACTGCTGCAGCCACGGCCTGAACGGCCAGCCCAAGGGCTGTCCCACCTATAGCTTCTCTCATGTGTCCCGCCTTGAACCCGGCCAGTATACCCCCGGCAACCACTATGCAAACCAGGTCAACATCTGGGGCGGTCTTGGTCAGCTGAGTCTGGATATGCTGGATGACCGTCCTGTTGTGGCAAGCCTTGAAGATGATCCTGAAGGCTGTGAAGAACAGCCGGACATCCTTGGCAGTCTTTACGATGAAACCCAGCAGTGGATCATGGAAAACTATCCCGACAGCTACGCGGCGCAGACCTATATTGCTGCTGCAGAAGAACTGGTAAACGGTACAGATGCACAGTCCGGGGAAAACGGCTACTACACCTACATCTATAACCCGCCCGCAGGGTATGCGTGGCAGGTTGTGGCGCTGGTCGGTGAAGAAATTGCGGGCGGCACTGAGATCCCGGATGTGCCGAGTGTTCCGGAACCGAAGTACTATTCCGCTGCATGGACAGCTCCCGCCCAGACTGCCGGCGGCAGCTTTGATCTGACATTCACCGTCAACACCGACAAGTACCAGCTGAACACGCTGGAAAAGGTGGACGGTGCGGTCATTACCGTCACGCCCAGCCGGACCGGCGGCAGCGTGGACGGCGGCAGCTGGCAGATGACCCCTGCTGCAGCGCAGACCATTACCACAAGCGGTCACACGCCGGATGACAACTTTCACCTCAACG
>OHBP01001075.1_pt1 | contig 11744 bp, 9 predicted proteins | sample 1577471 | NCBI WGS metagenome assembly OHBP01 (sample SAMEA3879503, study PRJEB24766) | human gut metagenome | biome: human-associated habitat; feature: feces | place: USA | collected 1985/1987
ACAGGTAGTAATCGTGGAAGACGCTGTCCTTGATGATCTGGCTGTGCAGCTTGGACACGCCGTTGATGCTGTTGGCGGTGTAGGCGCAGATGTTTGCCATGCGCACCTGATTGTCGCCGATCAGTGCCATATAGTCGATCTTGCCCTTGTCGCCGGGGAAGACCTTCTCCAGCTCTGCGCGGGCGCGGCGGTCCATCTCCACCACGATCTGGTAGATGCGGGGCAGGGTCATCTTGAAGATATCCACGTTCCACTTTTCCAGAGCCTCAGCCATGACGGTGTGGTTGGTGTAGGAGAAGACCTTCTGGCAGATGTCGAATGCCTTGTCCCAGTCAAAGCCGCACTCGTCCAGCAGAATGCGCATCATCTCGGGGATTGCCAGAGTGGGGTGGGTGTCGTTCAGCTGGATGGCGACCTTGTCGGGCAGGTTCTCGAGGGTCGCATAGCTGGACAGGTGGTTCTGGACGATATCGCCGATGGATGCGGCAGACAGGAAGTACTGCTGGCGCAGGCGCAGGATCTTGCCCTCAACATGGTTATCGTTGGGGTACAGCACCTTGGAGATCAGCTCTGCATTGGCGTTCTTGCTCATTGCAGTGTTGTAGTTGCCAAGAGAGAAGCTGGACATATCAAAGTCCGGGGCCTTTGCCTGCCACAGGCGCAGCTTTGCAACGCCCTTGCCGTCGTAGCCCTGCACATACATATCAGAGGGAACAGCCATGACGCTGTTGTAGTTGGTGTGCTGGATATAGTGGAAGCCGTTGTCCCAGTTCTCGTGAATCTCGCCGTCAAAGCGCACTTCCACAGCCTGATCGGGGTGGCTCTTCAGCCAGACCTGACCGCCGGGCAGCCAGTTGTCGGCGCGCTCCTGCTGCCAGCCGTCCACGATCTTCTGCTTGAAGATGCCGTACTCGTACAGGATGGAGTAGCCGGTGCCGCAGATGCCGGTGGTGGCCATGCCGTCCAGATAGCAGGCAGCCAGACGGCCCAGACCGCCGTTGCCCAGACCTGCATCCGGCTCTTCCTCAAAGATGCTGTCAATGCTGATATCAGCGTCGGACAGGGCCTTTTTTGCCACCTCGTCCAGACCCAGGTTCAGCAGGCTGGTCTTCAGGCTGCGGCCCATCAGGAACTCCATGCACAGGTAATACACCTGCTTGGTGCCGGTGCCAATGGCCTTGGACTGGAACTTCTTGTGGTTCTCACTCATCATCTGGCGGCAGATCAGAGCCAGAGAGCGGTAGATCTGCTGGTTGGAAGCAACGCTCAGCTCCACGCCGTACTCGCTGGTGAGCTTGTCCTGAAGAAGTTTACCGAATTCTTTCGATGTCATAAAGGTACTCCTATCCGCATAAGTTTTCAGCTTTGCTAAAATAATTGAAATAATTGGCACCTGCAGGCACTTTCCCTCACTTGCTCTGCCGCCAACATAACAAAGATATTATAATATGGCAGAATGACAAATGCAAGGAATCAGGGGATTTTTTCTGTAACTGACATTTTTTATTGAACTTTCTGATAAATATGCCAAAATTTCAAAAAATACACTTTTTCTTGATGCTTATTTATATTATAATAAGGAAAGAAAGCTGTGTTCCGAAACATTTTCGGGGACAAACTCCGGGAGAAATGTGCCGGGTAACTCGCCCGGCGGGTGACAAGACACCAAAACGGTACCGGGAACGGTACCGTTTCCCGGCAAAAATCAGAAGATCACTGCCCGCTGCGGGCAGAAAAGGATAAAAAGGGGAAACAGATATGGTCAACAAGGTACGGGTGAACATTGCAGGTACGCCGTATGCCATTGCTACGACGGACCCGGAAAAATATATTTTGTCGCTGGCGAAAAAGCTGGATGAAGACATCACCAAGCTTTTGGACGATAATGCGAATCTTTCGGTGACTAAGGCGGCGGTGTTCTGCGCCATGGATTATCTGGACGAATACCGCAAGAGCACCGGCAGTGCTGAGAATATGCGCAGCCAGATCCAGGATTACATTGCGGATGCTACCCGCGCAAAGCTGGCGGAAGATAAGGTCAAAGCAGAGAATGAGGTGCTGCGGCGGGAAGCTGCCGCCCTGCGCGAACAGCTGGAAAAGATGCGCAATAAGGAAGCCCGGCGCGAGGAGCGCGCCCAGCAGGCGGCACAGCAGTCTGTTGCCGAGGGCGAAGCGGACAAGGCGGAATAAGCCGTTTACAGAATAAAGGAGAAGTATGTCAAAGATCGAGATCCTTGCCCCGGTGGGCAACGAAGAAATGCTGCGTGCCGCTGTGTTCAGCGGTGCCGACGCAGTGTATCTGGGTTTTTCGGGTTTCAATGCCCGCACCAGTGCCAACAATTTTAACGCGGATACGCTGAAAGATGCGGTCGCCTTCTGCCATGCGCGGGGCGTGGCTGTGCATGTGGCGCTGAACACCACCGTCTATGGCGGCGAGCTGCCCGCGCTGGAACAGGCCATCCGTGCCGTTGCAGCCAGCGGTGCCGATGCGGTCATCTGTCAGGATCTGGCAGTGGCAACGCTGATCGGTAAAATTGCACCGCAGCTGCCGCGCCACGGCTCCACCCAGATGAGCGTGCACAGCCTGCAGGGTGCGCTGGAGCTCAAGGAGCTGGGCTTCACCCGCGTGGTGCTGGCCCGTGAGCTGAGTATGCCCGAGGTGGAGCATATCACAAAGCACTGCGGCATCGAGACCGAGTGCTTCGTGCACGGCGCGCTGTGCATGTGCGTCAGCGGCCAGTGCTACATGTCGGCCTTTCTGGGCGGACGCAGCGGCAACCGCGGTTCCTGTGCCGGCCCGTGCCGCCTGCCGTTTGAGGCAAATGCCCTGCCGGAGGGCAAGCCGGGCCGCCTGCACCACCTGTCCTTAAAGGATAATTCGGTCATTGATAAGCTGGACAAGCTGCAGGCGCTTGGCGTGGCATCGGCAAAAATCGAGGGCCGTCTGCGCACGCCGGAGTATGTGGCGGCGGCAGTCAGCGCCTGTCTTGCAGGCCGCGAGGGCCGCGCCTACGACCGCGACCTGTTGAAGAATGCTTTCAGCCGTTCCGGCTTCACCTCCGGCTATCTGGATGGAAAGATCGACGGCACCATGTTCGGCGTGCGCAGTGAAGCAGATGCAGAACAGACCAAAAAGACCCTGCCCATGCTGCGGGAGCTTTACCGCCGTGAGCGCAGCCGCGTGCCGGTAAAGATGAAGCTGGAAATTGAAGAGGGCGGCGAAAAGCTCACTGTCACCGATGCAGACGGCAGCAAGGCCTTTGCCTATGGGGATGCAGAGCCGCAGCCTGCCCGTACTGATCCCACCGAAAGCCTGCACCGCAGCCTTGCCAAGACCGGCGGCACGCCTTTTGCGGTGGAAGATCAGGACATTGCCGTGGAAATGGACGGTGGGCCGTGGTTTATCCCGGGCAGTGCGGTGAACGAGCTGCGCCGCGAAGCGCTGGATGCCCTGCTCAAAAAGCGGGAAGTGCTGCGCCCGTGGCCCACCACCGAGGAGCATGTGCCTGCCCTGCCGCTGCGCACCCTGCCGCCTCACCGTACCCTGCGTGCCCGGTTTGAGAGCTGGGAGCAGGTGCCGGAGCGGGCGCTTGACGGCATCGAGTATCTCATCCTGCCCATTGCGCAGGCCGACCGCGTGCCCCGGGAATGGCGGGCAAAGACCCTTTTGGAACTGCCCCGGGTCATGTTTGGCAAGCTGGAAGAAGATACCGCCCGCCGCATCGCGGCCACGCAGGACTCCGGTTTTGCAGGCTATGAGGTGAGCAATATCGCCCACCTGCGCCTGTGCCGGGGCCTGCCCATGAGCGGCAGCTTTGGCCTGAACATCACGAACCAGCTGGCCGCGCAGTTCTACGCGGACAACGGCCTTGGCTCCATGCTCATCCTGCCCGAGGTGAAGGACAGCGACATCAGCACCATTGCGCCCACCCATAACGGCAGGCCGGTGCCCACCGGCGTGCTGGTGTACGGCCATATGCCGCTGATGATCACCCGTGCCTGTCCGCTGCAGAACATCCACGACTGCGCCCACTGCGACAAGACCGGCGAGCTGACCGACCGCAAGGCCAAGAAGTTCCCAGTGCGGTGCGGCCTTGGTGTGCGCACCATCTATAACCCTGTACCTATTTATATGGGGGATAAGCCGGGCGCTTTGACGGTGGACTACGGTGTGGCTTACTTCACGCTGGAAAACCGGGAGGAAGCGGCCAAAATTCTGGAGATGATCCGCACCCATGCACCCTTTGAAGGTGATTTTACCCGTGGGTTGTATTTTAAAGGTACAAACTGAAACTCCTTCCGTCATTGCTGACGCAATGCCGCCTCCCTGAGGGAGCTGTCGAGCGTATGCGAGACTGAAGGAGCTGCTATAAAATCAAAACGAGGTATACTATGGAACCCATTACAGTAAAATATAAGGTATTGGACACCCGTGCCAAGGTGCCCTCTTACGCAACCCCCGGCTCTGCTGCAGCCGACCTGTGCGCCGTACTGGACGCGCCGCTCACCCTTGCCCCCATGGAGCGGGCACTGGTGCCCACCGGCCTTGCCATCGAGCTGCCCGGCCCCCACAGCGTGGCACTGGTGTACGCACGCAGCGGCCTTTCCATCAAGCACGGCCTGTGCATGGCCAACGGCGTGGGCGTGGTGGACAGCGATTACCGCGGCGAGCTGAAGGTGCCCATGGTCAATCTGGGCAGGGAAGCCTACACCATTCAGCCCGGTGAGCGTGTGGCCCAGCTGTGCATCGCACCGGTGTACACCGCTGCCTTTGTGCCTGCCGAAGAGCTGGGCGATACCCAGCGCGGCGAGGGCGGCTTTGGCTCTACCGGAAAGTGAGATGGAATCATGAACCTGATCTTAGCTTCCGGCAGCCCGCGCAGGCGGGAGCTGCTCTCCTTATATACCACCAATTTCACCGTCTGCGTCAGTGACTTTGACGAAAGTGCGGTGCAGGCCGCTACGCCTGCCCATCTGGTGGAACAGCTGGCCCGGGGCAAGTGCCTTGCCGTTTCGGCCCAGCACCCGGGCGCTGTGGTCATCGGCTGTGATACGGTGGTGGATGTGAACGGCGAGGTGTTTGGCAAGCCCCACAGCGAAGAGGACGCAAAGCGGATGCTGCGCGCCCTTTCCGGTGCCACCCACGAGGTGCACACCGGCGTGTGCATCTCGGACGGTGCGCGCACGGAAAGCTTTGTGGACAGCTGCCGCGTTACCTTCTTCCCGCTGGGGAAAGAGGAGATCGACTTCTACGCTTCCACCGCCGAACCCTACGATAAAGCCGGTGCCTATGCCATTCAGGGACGGGCGGCCCTCTGGCTGGACCGTATTGAGGGCGACTACTACACCATCATGGGTCTGCCGGTGAGCCGCACCGTACAGCTGCTGGCACATTTTGTGTGATAAAACTGGAAAAAACGAAGAAAACTTGCGCAAACGCTTGAGAAATCATTGCCTTGCGGCTATAATAGAACCGTGTTATTCTGCGCAAAGGCGGCACAAAAGGGCTGCCGGATGTTCTGGCGCTATAGATAAAATGGGAAGCATAAGGAGAATTTTTACAATGGGCCTGTTTTCTAAAGATGTAGGTATCGATCTGGGTACCGCAAATACTCTGGTATATATGAAGGGCAAGGGCATCATCATGCGGGAGCCTTCGGTCGTGGCTGTGGATACCAAGACCGACGAGGTACGCTGTGTGGGTGCCGAGGCAAAGGCTGTCATTGGCCGTACCCCCGGCAGCATCGTGGCTGTGCGTCCGCTGAAGGATGGCGTGATCGCTGACTTTGACATCACCACCAACATGCTGGAAAATTTCCTCAAGAAGGCATGCGGCAACAGCATGTTCTCCCGCCCCCGCGTGGTCATCTGCATCCCGTCCGGCGTTACCGAGGTGGAGCGCCGCGCTGTGCGCGAGGCTACCCTGAAGGCCGGTGCCCGTCAGGTGTCCGTCATTGAGGAACCCATGGCAGCAGCCATCGGTGCGGGCCTGCCCATCAGCGAACCTACCGGCAGCATGATCGTGGATATCGGCGGCGGCACGGCTGATCTCTCTGGGCGGCATCGTGGCCTCCCGCAGCGTGCGCATGGCAGGCGATATGTTCGATCAGGCCATCATCGCCTTCATCAAGCGCAAGTACAACCTGCTGATCGGTGAGCGCACCGCAGAGCAGATCAAGATCGAGATCGGCTCCGCCTATGCGCTGGACCCCGAAATGACCATGGAGATCAAGGGCCGTAACCTCGTGGACGGCCTGCCCAAGAACATCGTCGTCCACTCGGAGGATGTGCGCGAAGCTCTGCTGGAATGCCTGGTCAAGATCACCAGCGCCATCAAGGAAACGCTGGAGCGCACCCCGCCGGAGCTGAGTGCGGATATCATCGACCGCGGCATCACCCTGACCGGCGGCGGCGCACTGCTGCGCGGTCTGGATCAGCTGATCCAAAGCGAGACCGGCATCGACGTACACATTGCGGAAGACCCGCTGGACTGCGTGGCTAAGGGTGCCGGTGCGGTGCTGGATCATGTGGATGTCCTGCATGACGTGCTGGACACCGACGGCGGCCACATGTAACACGGGCAAGGCCCACACTTGCGGAAAAAGGCTCTTTTGCGCAGCGTCTGCGCTGATTTCCGCTGCAAACAATGTCTCTTGCGCGGATGGCAGGGCTGTCCGCGCTTTTCTTATGGCATGGCATCCACCCGAAACAGGAGGGTACTCCCTTGAAGGATTTTTTTGACACATGGAAATTTAAGATACTGGTAGCCGTGGCGGTGTTTCTGGTGGGCATTATGGCCTATGCCGGTGCCAACGGACGGCTGACTGCTGCCCCGCAGGAACTGCTGGGCGTGGTGCTGATGCCGCTCCAGAAGGTCACATCGGCACTGAGCGGCGGCATTGGATCGGTGTGGGAAAAATACACCAGCATCGATGAGGTCATGGAACAGAACGAACAGCTGGAAGCGGAGAATGCTGAGCTGCGCCAGCAGATAGTGGACTACGACCGCATCAAGGCGGAGAACGAAGCCTACAAGGCACTGGCCCGCATTCAGGATTCCAACACCGAAGCAAGCTATATTTCTGCCTTTGTGATCGGCCGCGACCCGCTGGATGAGTTCGGAGGCTTTACGCTGGACTGCGGCACGGTGAACGGCGCAGCCGTGAACGATGCCGTGATCAGCGATAAGGGCTATCTGATCGGCATGGTGGTGGAAGCCGACACCACCAGCTGCAAGGTGATGACCATTCTGCACCCCAGCTTCAGCGCTGCGGGCGTGGTATCCCGCACGCGGGAAAACGGCATTATCAATGGCAGCACCGATTATGCCGGTGACGGCCTGTGCGTGCTGACCAATCTGGAACGCGCCACTGAGACGAAGATGGGCGATCAGGTGATCACTACCGGTCTTGGCGGAGTGTTCCCGCCGGATCTGCTGGTGGGAACCGTGCAGAAGGTGGAGCCGGAAGTCAGCGGCAAATCTTCCATTGCAGTGGTGCGCCCGGGTGCAGACCCGCGCACGGTCAAGCACGTATTCGTTATTACCGACTATTAAGGGGGCGCATTTGTATGGAATCACGCCGCATGCGCAGCCGCAGCCAGATCCTGAAATGGGTCTGCTACGCGGTGGCACTGTTTGTGTGCGCGGCACTGCAGACGACCCCCGGCCTGCTCCAGCTGGGGCAGGCAAAGCCGCTGTTCATTCTGCCGCTGTGTCTGGCTGTGGCCGTGTATGAAGGCGAGTTTGCAGGTGCGCTGTTTGGTGCCGTGAGCGGCCTTTTGTGGGACTACACCGCCGGGCGCACCGTGGGTATGCTGGCGCTGGAACTGCTGTTGCTCTGCTTTGCGCTTTCGGTGCTGGTTCAGGTGTATCTGCAGGGCAGCACATGGAACTTTGCGCTCATCAGCACCGGCACGGCCCTTGTGGTGCTCTCGCTGGACTGGCTGTTCTTCTACTACATGCCCGGCTACAGCTGGGCGCTGAGCCGCTGGCTGACCTTTGTGCTGCCTTCGGCCATGATGACGCTGGTGCCGTCGCTGATGCTGTTCAGTCTGGTGCGGCACATTTACAGCGCATTTAAAATCGACAACGGCGTAGTCTGAACCGCCGGAGGAAACGCGGATGAACCAAAACGAACGAAAAACCGTTGCGCGCCGGATGATCCTGCTCATTGCAGTGGCATGTGTTATCATGGGCCTGTACGTGATGCGGCTGATCTTTCTGCAGCTGGTCAACGGCGACGACTTCAAGGCCAAGGCCACCAACACCACCGACTATAACTTTACGGTCACGGCGGCCCGCGGCGATATCGTGGACAGCGCCGGGCGGCGCATTGCCACCACAACCACCAGCTACAATGTGGTCCTCAACAAACTGCTGATGGGCGACCGGGATCTGGATACCATGCTGCAGCAGATCGTGGAGCTGCTGCGTGCGAATGGCGAGAGCTGGAATGATACGCTGCTGATCGGTCAGGCGGACGCAGCAGGCAATTACGCCTTTACGGACGATGACACGTCCACCAGCGACCAGAAGCAGCTGGCAGACATGAAGGAAACGCTTGGTCTGCAGCAGTACGCCACCGCCAACGATGTAATGGAAATGCTGGTGGAAAAGAACGATCTGCAGGATTTTTCGCCGGAATGGCAGCGTGTGCTGGCCGGCATCCACTACGAGATGGACCGGCAGGCGTTCTCCAATGTGAACAATTTTGTCATGGCGGAGAACGTGAGCACCCTCGCGGTGGCCACCATCAAGGAGCACAGCCTGCAGCTGCCAGGTGTGGAGATCGTGGAAACCAGCGCCCGCAGCTACGACCAGAGCGATATCGTCCCGGCGGTGCTGGGCCGTGTGGGCAAGATCACGGCGGAAAAGTGGAAGGTGACCGATTCCAACGGTCAGGTGACCTATCCGCTGCGGGAAAAAGGCTATAACATGAACGATGTTCTGGGCATTTCCGGCCTGGAATCCGTTTATGAGGACGAGCTGCGCGGCAAGGACGGCGTGGAGACCATCACCCGCAATTCGGACGGCGTGATCGTGGATACAAAGCTCACCACTGTGCCGGAGCCGGGCCATACCGTGCAGCTGACCATTGACAGCAACTTCCAGCGTGCCGTGGACAAGGCACTGGCGGAAAACATTGATATGATCAACCGCGTGTACAATACCGGCACCATGAAAGCTGCCGCCGGTGCGGTGGTGGTGCTGGACGTGAAGGACGGCAGTGTGCTGGCTGCTTCCAACTATCCCAGCTATGACCAGAACCTGTATGCCGCCAACTATAGCGAGTACAGTTCCGACCCGAGCCTGCCGCTGTTCAACCGCGCATTGCAGGGCCTGTATACGCCGGGTTCTACCTTCAAGCCCGCCGTAGCGGTGGCTGCACTGGATAGCGGCCTCATCAACCAGTATTCTACCGTTTACTGCAACGGCGTGTACAACTACTTCAAGGATTACCACCCCCGCTGTACCCGCCATGGCCACAGCGGCAACATCGATGTGGTAACGGCCATCAAGTGGAGCTGCAACATCTTCTTCTATGATGTTGGCCGCCGCCTGACCAGCGATGTGTACGATGCCTATGCCTACAAGCTGGGTCTTGGCCAGCGCACCGGTGTGGAGGTGAGCGAGGCCGTGGGCCGTCTGACCACCAAGAGCGACTCCAACTATACGGCATCGCTGGATGTGCAGGCCGCCATCGGTCAGGGCAACACGGTGGTCTCGCCCATCCAGCTGGCTACCTACGCGGCAACGCTGGCCAACAACGGCACCCGTTACCGCACCCATTTCGTCAAGGCCATTCTGGACACCAACACCGGCGAGGTGCTCAGCGAGACCAAGCCCGAGGTCATGGATGTGATCGAAGGCACCGGCAACACCTTTGAGCTGGTGCGGCAGGGCATGAAGCAGGTGCCCAGCACCATCAGCGACAAAATTTCCAGCTATCCGGTGCCGATCGCCTGCAAGACCGGTACACCTCAGCGCAGCGAGACCTATGCGCCCGGTAAGCACTATCTGAACGCCATGATGGTGGCTTACCTCCCGGCGGATGATCCGCAGATCGCCATTGGCATTAGCATTGAGTACGGAGGCTATGGTGCCCGTACCGGTGATCTGGTGGTGGACATTGCAAATGCCTATTTTGCCCTGAAGGATGGCAGCCTTGCCCAGCAGGCCGAAGCGGAAAAAGAAGCCGAGCAGGCCCAGCAGGAAGATCAGGCACAGACCACTGACCCAGCACAGGCCGCTGCAGGCCAGACCACCGGCAATGCCGCAGCCCAGCCTGCACAGATGACACCCGCCGCAGACACCGCTGCGCCGGAAACGGCAGCAGAAGGGGAAGCCCAGCCTGCCGTGCAGGACGAGCAGCAGCCCGCCGCAGACACCGAGCAGAACCCCGATGCCATTGCGCCGGAGAACTGAAAACGGGAGACAAAACCGACACGGGAAAGGGCACTGCAGCGGGGTTTTGAATGGAAACATCCCTGAAAAGAAAACAAAATTGAATGTTTTGTATAAAAACCGGTTGTAAAAGATTGGATTTTGTGATATCATTTCAACCGAAGGACTTTTTACAAGTGGGTCCGCATCGTGAAGAAAGAGGAGAGGGTAACGGATGACGATCGCACTCATTGCACATGACTCCAAAAAGGAGCTGATGGTTCAGTTTTGTACGGCTTACTGCCGTATCCTGAGCCAGCATAAATTGGTGGCCACCGGTACGACCGGTAAGTTGATCGCCGAGGCTACCGGTTTACAGGTGCAGCGCTTTCTGGCCGGTGTGCAGGGCGGCGACCAGCAGATCGCATCCCGCATCGCCTGCAATGAGATCGACCTGTTGCTGTTCTTCCGTGATCCCATCAACGCAAAGCCCAGCGAACCCAACGAAATGACACTGCTGCGCCTGTGCGATGTGCACAATATCCCCATGGCCACCAACATTGCCACTGCCGAGGTACTGATCCACGGCTTGGAGCGCGGCGATCTGGATTGGCGCGATATCGTGCATCCCCAGAACTGACAAAACGATTTGGAATGGCTCCGCGTGTGCTGCGCCATATTCAGCGGAAATTATATTGATAATGCGAAAATCGGGAGCATCTGCGGATGTTCCCGATTTTCATTTTCACGGGAATGGGGTCCGAACCGTAGAATGCATTTCTGCCGCCGTGCGGCTGTTTCCGCAGGAAGCAAAAACAGCAGATGCCGTGTGTCGCAGCGGCCTTGCCTGTAAAAAAAGAATTCCGGAGAATCCGCAGATTTTCCGGAATTCTAATATAAAAATAATGTTTCCGCTGAATATGGCCAGAGTGCAACGGAGGCCATTTGAAACGTACGGTTAAACTTTAAAATCCTCGGCCATCTCCGCCACATCTTCCGGGGCAAAATCGCCCAGCGGCAAGATCAGCCGTGCCAGCGTTTCCTGCGGCAGAGCTGCAAGAATCGTGCTGTCATCACTGCCGGTGCCTGCGGGCGGGCAGACGGTGTGCACGCCGTCTGCACCGGTCTCCACCCGGGCACGGTGAGTGGTTGCCACATATTGCATCCCAAGCTTGTCTGCAGCCGTCAGCAGGGCGGCAAACAGCGGCGTGCCGCCTTCGCCCAGAACGTCTGCGTCCTGTCCGGCCAGTGCTTCGGCGTTCAGCACGATGCACTCGATGCCAAGGGTCTCTGCTGCCTTTTTGGCGCTTTCCGCATCGGCGGTCTGTTCTGCTGCCAGCCGCACGGCAGCGCCCGCCAC
>OHBP01001081.1_pt1 | contig 11690 bp, 10 predicted proteins | sample 1577471 | NCBI WGS metagenome assembly OHBP01 (sample SAMEA3879503, study PRJEB24766) | human gut metagenome | biome: human-associated habitat; feature: feces | place: USA | collected 1985/1987
GCTTTTAGCAATGGAGTTTTGTAATCCAGTGCTTCGCCTGTGTAAGAAATAAAGATCGTGGGAATACAGAGAGTTGTGTCTACAACGAATGCCGGAGAAGAAACATCCCATGCCGTATAGCCGCGAGCTTCGGAAGTATTGTGGATGCCACCGTTGGGAAAAGAAGAAGCATCCGGTTCCTGCTGGATAAGCAGTTTGCCGGAGAAGCGTTCGATGACTTCACCGTCTTCACCGAACTCGATAAAGCCGTCATGCTTTTCGGCTGTTCCGTCCGTCAGGGGTTGGAACCAATGTGTGTAGTGAGTAACGTTGAGCGACTTCGCCCAGCTTTTCATGCCGTTGGCAATCAGGTCTGCCATTTCGCGGTTGATGGGAGTGCCTTTTTCGATGGCGTCGGTCACGGCTTTGTAGGCTTCACGAGGCAGGTATTCCTGCATTTTCTTACGGTCGAAGACATGGCTGCCGTAGTAGTCGGACAGTTTGTTTGAGGGGGTGGTCACTTCAAGAGGTTGCCGATTGGCAAGTTCTTGCAAAGCAAAAAATCGCATTTTTGACATATAAGTCTCTCCTTTTATTGGTTGTTGGGCGCAAAAATACATGTTTTTTCTGAACTACCCTCTCTTTTTTAGGGGGTATTCTCGAAAATATTAGTGTTTTTTGAGAATAGACCCCCTAAAAAGTCTGCTTGTTATGGAAAAACGACCAAAAACTTGCGTTTGTTACATGCCATGATTAGTAATCTTTCCGCATCACGATTAGTAATCTTAGTGCGTCGTGATTAGTAATTTTCATGTGTCACAATTACGAATCATTCTGTACATGACACTTGTGGCACCCTTTTTATAACAATTTATATAGGTTCGTATTTATCTCGCACAAACTATGTGTGCTTGTGTATTATTGTCTCGCGCGCGTAACATATGTTTTATAATAAAGGGTGTCACAAGTGTCATTCCCGCTTCTTTATGGAACATGTTTTTGCATTACACAAATTCTTCCGTATATTTGTCCCGATTCTATAAGGAGAAATTGCGGTTGAAACGTTTGTTGTTTATATGGATTTGGATTTGCTTCTTGTTTTCTTTTGTACAGAAGGCAGGGGCGGAGCGTGTATCTTATCCGGTTGACAAACATGTGAGTTCGGCAGACTCCATCATGGAGAAAGTCATCTTCTTTGCCCCCCTTTATGAACGTATTATTGAAAGTTACAAGGCTGAGCTTTACATAAAGGGCTGGGTGAATATCCGTAAGAAGAATCATATTCTCCGCTACATCCCTTCCATGTTCCGGCCCAAGAAAGGGGTGCGGGAATATATGATGGAAACTTATAGCGATTTGCATTTTACTGCTCCCGACATCTATGACCAGAAGGTAAAGGCAAGTGTCGGTACTGCTTCCGAGTTTTGGGAAATGGACGGACGGCTGCCGGAATATTTTCACATCAACATCTATTCTTCTACCTTATTATATGACAAACTACTCTCTCCTTTAGCACCCAATGCCAAAAAATATTATACCTATCGGATTGATACGGTGATGGGGGAACGGCATGCCCTTCAGTATAAAATCCGTTTTATGCCAAAAAGCAAAAGCTTTCAGCTGGTGGGCGGTTATCTGATTGTGAGTGATAACGTGTGGAGTGTACGCGAGATGCGTTTTTCCGGACGTAATGAGATGGTGCGGTTCAATAATCTGGTGAAGATGGGTAATGTGGGCGATTCGGACGAATTTCTTCCGTTGCAGTATGATGTGGATGCAACGTTTCGTTTTTTGGGAAATGTGGTAGATGGCACTTATGAAGCTGTACTCGATTATAAGAACATCATTCAGAAAACTTCTGGCAGTGATATACGGAGGTCGGTGAAGAAAAGTAAATATGACTTGTCCGATTCATACACGTTGCGTACTGATACGAATGCTTATCTACGTGATACTGCTTACTTTAAAACTTTGCGTCCCATTCCTTTGACTCCGCATGAGGAGACACTGTATCAGGATTTCTTCTTGCGTCGGGATACGCTCGCCCGGAAAAAGAAACCGGTGAATAAGAACTTGGAGTTTTGGGGGCAGATTGGAGATGCATTGATCAGTCGCTATACGGTAGACCTTGATAAATTGGGGAGTGTGCGCTGTTCACCACTAATCAATCCTTTTCTTTTGAGCTATAGCGGCAAGCATGGAATTTCGTATCGGCAGGAGTTCAAGTACAACCGTATTTTTACCGGTGATCGCCTGCTGCGCATCGTTCCCCGGATAGGTTATAATTTTAAGGAAAAAGAGTTTTACTGGAGGGTGAGGTCCGATTTTGATTATTGGCCCCGTAAGCGTGCAGCATTGCATCTGGAGTTTGGTAACGGTAACCGGATTTACAGCAGTGATGTGCTGGACGACCTGAAAGCCATCCCCGACAGTATTTTTGACTTCAACCAGATACACTTGGATTATTTCAAGGATTTGTATCTGAATCTGCGTCATAGCTGGGAAATAGTAAACGGTCTGTCGCTGGAAGTAGGTGTATCCATGCACAGACGTACGGAAGTGAACCGCTCCCGGTTTGAACTGAACTACCCGAGCATGCCGCCTACCAAGTCGGCCACCCGTGTCGGTTCCGGAGGTTCATCCTTCTTTCCGAATTTTGACCCGAATATCCTGAACAAGTTCCGCCATACCTATAATAGTTTTGCTCCCCGCGTCCGCCTCATCTGGACTCCGGGACAATACTATTATATGAATGGCGACCGTAAAGTAAATCTTCATTCCAAGTATCCTTCCATCTCAGTAGATTGGGAGCGGGGACTCAGTGGAGTGTTGCAGAGCAGTGGTTCGTACGAGCGTGTAGAGATTGATTTGCAGCATCAGGTTTCTTTGGGCTTGATGCGTGATATTTATTGGCGTTTTGGTTGGGGAGAGTTTACCAATCAGAAGGAACTGTACTTTGTGGACTTTGCCAATTTGCGGCGTTCCAATCTTCCTATGGGTTGGAGTGATGATATTGGTGGGGTGTTCCAGTTGCTGGACGGCCGCTGGTATAACTCTTCCCGTAAATATATCCGCGGACACCTTACCTATGAAGCTCCTTTCCTCCTGCTCCGCCATCTGATGAAATATACCCAATATGTATTGAATGAACGTCTGTATCTGAATGCATTGGTGGTTCCTCACTTGAAACCTTATCTGGAAGTAGGGTATGGCATTGGTACACATATATTTGACTTTGGCTTGTTTGCCAGCTTTGCAAACTGGAAGTATCAGGAAATAGGTTGCAAATTTACCTTCGAACTGTTTAACAGATAGCAATGTGGTAATGTGATTAATGTGCCAATGTGTCAATGACCAGGACGTGATGGCGTAGCATAAACATAGCGCAGCCAATTAGCCAATTAGCATATTGGCACATTATCACATTAATCAATTGTCAATTATTGATTCTTTTGTAACTTTGCTGCAAATTACTTGGAGCTATGGGTATAGTAATAGGAATAGATGTGGGTGGAAGTACCACGAAAATCGTTGGAATCAATGGAGAACAGATACAGTCTCCAATGTTTATTACGGCTACCGACCCGGTGACTTCCTTATTCGGAGCATTCGGTAAGTATATTTATGACAATGGTATACAGCTGGCCGATGTGGAGCAGGTGATGCTGACGGGAGTGGGAAGCGCATTTGTCAACAGCCCTCTATATGGACTGCCTACTCGCAAAACGGATGAGTTTATTGCCAATGGTTTGGGAGCTAGACATGCAACGGATATAGACCAACTGATTGTAGTCAGCATGGGTACCGGCACTTCTTTTGTGAAAATAGACGGAGACAAGGTGCAGCATATTGGCGGCTTGGGGATTGGTGGAGGTACCTTGCAGGGATTATCGAGGTTGCTGTTGAAAACTCATGATATTCATCAGGTGTCCGAGTTGGCTGAGAAAGGGGATGTAACTCGTGTCAACTTGCAGATAGGTGATATTTGCAACACTGCTTTGCCTGACTTGCCAGTGAGTGCTACCGCCTCTCTTTTCGGGAAAGCAGATAGCAATGCTTCTCAAGAAGATATTGCCTGCGGTATAATTTATACGGTACTTCAAACCATTGGAGGAGCTGCTGTACTGTCAGCTTTGAACAGTCCTATCAAGGATTTCGTTCTGATAGGAAATCTCACCCAACTGCCCCAGTGCCGGGAGGTGTTTTCTAAAATGGAAGCCATCTATCATGTACATTTTCATATACCGCCCTATGCTGAATATAGAACAGCAATAGGAGCGGCATTGGCATACGTAAAAGAAAGGCAAGGGTAGTGGTTACTTCTTGCCTGCCTTCTTCATATAGCTGTTTATCAAGGTACATGCGGGAGCGGCCACCGTACCGTGGTCAAATCCCTCCATCTGATAGAGGGTGGTTTTTTGTCCCAATGCTTTGAGGAGAGCATACAAATGGGCGTTTTCCTCATAGCGTGCCAGCATCTCCAACTCTTTGTCGCCAGTGATAAGTATCATGGGTGAAGCGTCTTTTCTTACGTTATTGGAAGGAGCATATTTATCTATAATCGGAGTGTCGGAAGGCAGCCCGCGTTCTTTGCGGATGGTGTAGTGGGTAGTGGTCTGTCCGCTGATGGGGAAAGCGCCTGCCAGGCTGTTGGCGTCAATATTCCACTTTGCCAGGTAACTCTTGTCCAGATTGAGCATCAGACAGAGATAACCACCGGCTGAATGACCGGCTATGTATATTTTGTCTTTATCTCCTCCGAATTCTTCTATATTCTCGAAAGTCCAAGCAACGGCCTCTGCGGCATCTTCCGTGTAGGCAGGATTTTGGGCACGCGGGCTGAGTCGGTAGTTTACGGCTATCACGGCGTAGCCTTGCTCCAGGAACTCCTTCGGAAAATGTTTTTCTCCGGCTTCCAGTCCTCCGCCGTGGAACCAGATAAGGGTGGCAAATCCTTTTTTATCAGTAGGATAATGGAGGTCGAGCTTACAACGCTCCAGCTTATAACTGTCCTTTTCGCCGGGATGAAGATAGGAAATGTTCTTTTGCGTACGGTAGTTGTTGGCCGTTGTCTGATTTTGGCTATAACATAATAATGTATAGCAAATGATGGAAATGCATGCGATTATCTTTTTCATGATAAATTATTGAGATTATGTATAAATGAAACGATGCAAAGGTAACATTTTTTTTATTCTTTAATTGATTATTCCACTGCTGTTTTGAATGCTTTTTGTTTTGTAGTTCAAGAAAATACTTCTATCTTTGCGCCCGATTTACAATGAGTCAACATAAAGTCTCACTTAATTAACGAGTTAAACAATTTATTTATTAATGGAAAATTTAAAGAATGTAGCTCCTATTGAAGACTTCAACTGGGATGCTTATGAGAACGGCGAATCAGTAGCCAGTGCAAGCCACGAAGAACTGGAAAAGGCGTATGACAATACGTTGAACAAGGTTAACGACCGCGAGGTAGTTGATGGAACCGTAATCGCAATGAACAAGCGTGAAGTAGTTGTGAACATCGGTTACAAATCAGACGGTATCATTCCGATGAGTGAATTCCGTTACAATCCTGAACTGAAGGTTGGTGATACTGTTGAGGTATACATCGAAAACCAGGAAGACAAGAAAGGACAGCTCGTTCTGTCTCACCGTAAAGCTCGTGCTACCCGTTCTTGGGATCGCGTAAACGCAGCTTTGGAAAACGAAGAAATTATCAAGGGTTACATCAAGTGCCGCACAAAGGGTGGTATGATTGTAGACGTATTCGGCATCGAAGCTTTCTTGCCGGGTTCTCAAATCGACGTGAAGCCTATCCGCGACTACGATGTATTCGTTGGCAAAACTATGGAATTCAAGGTTGTTAAGATCAACCAGGAATTCAAGAATGTGGTTGTTTCCCACAAGGCTCTTATCGAAGCCGAACTGGAACAACAGAAGAAGGAAATCATCGGTAAACTCGAAAAAGGACAAGTTCTCGAAGGTACCGTTAAGAATATCACTTCCTATGGTGTATTTATCGACTTGGGTGGCGTAGATGGTTTGATTCACATTACAGACCTTTCTTGGGGCCGTGTTAGCGATCCGAAAGAAGTGGTTGAACTCGACCAGAAACTCAACGTCGTTATCCTTGACTTCGATGATGAGAAGAAGCGTATCGCTCTCGGCTTGAAGCAACTCACTCCGCATCCTTGGGATGCACTGGATGCTAACCTGAAGGTTGGCGACCACGTGAAGGGTAAAGTTGTAGTTATGGCTGACTACGGTGCATTCATCGAAATCGCTCCGGGTGTTGAAGGTCTGATCCACGTATCTGAAATGTCTTGGTCACAGCACTTGCGTTCTGCACAAGACTTCATGAAGGTAGGTGACGAAGTGGAAGCAGTAGTTCTGACTCTGGACCGCGAAGAACGTAAGATGTCTTTGGGTATCAAACAACTGAAGCAAGATCCTTGGGAAACTATCGAAGAGAAGTATCCTATCGGCAGCAAGCACACTGCAAAAGTTCGCAACTTCACTAACTTCGGCGTATTCGTTGAAATCGAAGAAGGTGTTGACGGCTTGATTCACATCTCTGACCTGTCTTGGACGAAGAAGGTTAAACATCCGTCTGAATTCACTCAGATTGGTGCAGACATCGACGTACAAGTTCTGGAAATCGACAAGGAAAACCGTCGCTTGAGCCTTGGCCACAAGCAACTCGAAGAAAATCCTTGGGATGTATTTGAAACTGTATTTACAGTAGGTTCTGTACACGAAGGTACTATTATCGAAATGCTGGATAAGGGTGCTGTAGTTGCTCTGCCTTATGGTGTAGAAGGTTTCGCTACTCCGAAGCACCTCGTTAAGGAAGACGGATCACAAGCTCAGTTGGACGAGAAGCTTGAATTCAAGGTAATTGAGTTCAACAAGGACGCTAAGCGTATCATCCTTTCTCACAGCCGTATCTTTGAAGATGCTGCAAAGGCAGAAGAAAGAGCTGAAAAGAAGGCTGCTGGTAAGAAGCCGGCTGGCAATAAGAGAGAAGACGCTCCGGCTATTCAAAACCAGGCTGCTTCTACTACTTTGGGCGACATCGACGCTCTGGCTGCTTTGAAAGAGCAAATGGAAGCTGGAAAGAAGTAATCACTTCTATAGATAGATAAAGACGAGAGGGCACTTACTTGAAAGTGTCCTCTCTTTTTTTTATATTTGGGTAGAATCTTGGGGAATAAAGTGTGCTTTTTTATTTTATGATTATCTTTGCAGAATAGTGGTTGAATGTGGTGGCTCTGAATCTACCGCATTCTGAATGGTATAAATAATTTAATGTAGATTTACTATGCGAAACATTATTAAGAATTTGGGAAGCATTATGTTGCTGACCTGTTTGTCTCTCATCTTGCTGACCGGATGCAGTCGGAAGTCTCAACTGAAATTAGCAATAGAAATGGCTAATAAGCAGTGTCCTATGAGTATAGGAACGACAGGCGAAATATCGAGCATTACTTTTGATGGAACGGATGTGATATACAGTCTGTTGATGAATGAAGACTATCTGGACTTGGATGCCTTGGGGAAGAATACCGATGCAATGAAGTCTGCTGTAATGGTTATGTTCAAGAATCCGAAAGGGGAAATAAAGTCAATGCTGGAAATGGTAGTGGATACTAAATCCGGTATTAGATTAATATATAAAGGAAAGTCTACCGGCAAAGAAGTGGAATGTAGACTGGACACTGAAGAGCTGAAACGCATCTTGAATCAGAAGGGAACGGAAAAAGAGAGTGAGCGGCAGAAGTTGGAAGAACTGGTGAATGTTACCAATGTGTCATGTCCGATGACGATAGATGAGGCTACCATTCTTAATAAGTTAACGATAGAGGCGGATAAAGTAGTATACAATTATACGATTGATGAAGAAAAAGTAGCAATGGCTGCTTTAAAGAGTAATGAGGAGCAGATGAAACAGAATATAAAGGGAGCTTTGAATGTATCCGAACCTTCCTTAAAAATGTTCCTGGAAGCATGTGTGAAGGATAATAAAGGGATAGCATACCGATATGTAGGTGATACCTCTGGTGAAAATATAGAATACCTTTTTACTGTTGCTGAACTAAAAGAGCTTCTGTCCAAATAAATAAGGATTGCTCAGAATGTATTGCTAATGGAAAAGTTTGAATTACATATACTGGGCTGCGGTTCTGCGCTGCCTACTACCCGTCATTTTGCCACTTCGCAAGTGGTGAATGTGCGTGACAAACTTTATATGATAGACTGCGGAGAAGGATCGCAATTACAATTCCGCAAGTCCCGACTGAAGTTTTCCCGCTTGAATCATATTTTTATTTCTCATCTGCATGGAGATCATTGCTTTGGTTTGTTGGGATTGATATCTACGCTCAATCTGCTGGGGCGTACGGCTGAGTTGCATATTCATTCACCGAAAGGATTGGAAACCCTATTGGCTCCGATGCTAAGTTTCTTTTGCCGGCAAATGACGTATAAGGTTCTTTTCCATGAGTTTGAGACGAAAGAACCCGGAATGATCTATGAAGACCGTTCTCTGACAGTGACTACCATTCCATTGCGTCATCGTATGCCTTGTTGTGGCTTTCTGTTTGCAGAGAAGCAGCGGCCTAATCATATCATTCGAGAGATGGTCGACTTTTATGAGGTTCCTGTGTATGAGCTGAATAGGATAAAGAATGGGGAAGACTATGTGAATCCGGAAGGCAAAATCATTTCCAATTCCTTACTGACACGTCCGTCTGACCCACCACGTAGTTATGCCTATTGTTCGGATACTATCTATGTGCCTGGGATTGCAGAACAAATAAAAGGAGTAGATTTGCTATTCCATGAAGCTACTTTTGCAAATGCAGATTTGCCTCGTGCCAAGGAAACTTTTCATACTACCGCTGCTCAAGCGGGAGAGATAGCCAAGGCGGCAGGAGCGAAGAAGTTGGTAATCGGGCATTTTTCTGCCCGCTATGAAGATGAGAATGTTTTGCTTAAAGAAGCTTCGGCTATTTTCCCCGAAACAGTGCTGGCTAAGGAAACGCTGTGTTTGGAGGTATAAATGATAATCACTAACAAATTATCATTTAACCGTCTGTTTTTTGTTTTATCGAACCGAATGCCGTATATTTGTACGGAATAATCTGAAAACATAGGCTTATAGATGAGAAAGTTACTCTACTGTTTTTTCTTTTTGTTGACTTTTTCGTCGCAGTCCGTGGCATGGGCGCAGGACGGTCGGAAGCAGGAAACGGCTCAGAAAGAGCAGCCGTCTTCTACTATTGTGCTGACTGTTTCGGCAGAAAACCGGGTACGTGTGCAGAATGCAGAACCCGGTTCCCAGATGGAAGTCTACAATATTGTAGGCGTGAAACTTACCACGATACGCATTGACTCTACGGATGTCACCGTTCAGGTGAATTTGCCTAAAGGTTATTACATCTTTAAGATTGGGAATGTCGTGCGGAAAGTGGTAATCAAATAAACGAAACGGAATAGATACTTATGAATCCTTCCTATAATGAACGCGAAGTGCTGGAGCTTCTACAAGATGAAAGTACACAAAAGCGAGGGTTTGAGTTGATTGTTGCGCAATATAGCGAACAATTATACTGGCAGATCCGTCGTATGGTGCTTTTGCATGAAGATGCCAATGACTTACTTCAGAACACGTTCATTAAGGCATGGACCAATATCGATTATTTCCGTGGAGATGCGAAGCTTTCTACCTGGCTCTATCGCATCGCTTTGAACGAATGTTTGACTTTCCTAAATAAACAACGCGCTGTAACTACTGTTTCTATCGATGATGAAGATGCTTCTGTACTTCAGAAGCTGGAAAGCGATCCCTATTTCTCCGGCGACCGGGCACAGAAGTCTCTACAGAAAGCATTGCTTACACTGCCGGAAAAGCAGCGTATGGTATTCAACTTAAAGTATTACCAGGAAATGAAATACGAGGAGATGTCCGACATCTTCGGCACATCTGTCGGCGCTCTGAAAGCCTCTTATCATCATGCCGTGAAAAAAATCGAGAAGTTTTTGGAGGGAGAGGTTTAAACCTTTACCCCAAAACATAGTCTAACCTAACAGAGAGGAAAAAAGCTTATGAAAGAAGAAGATAACATATTGAAGAAGGTAGGGAAGGAAAATGTTTTCCGTGTTCCTGACGGATACTTTGAGAATCTTACTTCAGAGGTGATGAGCCGGCTTCCCGAAAAGGAAACACCTGCAATTATTAAGAGAGAACCTACGAAGTGGGAGAGAATTAAGCCATGGGTATATATGACTGCCATGTTTGCCGGCGCAGCATTGATTATCCGCGTTGCTTCTACTGACCGTACACCTGTTAACAACCGGATGGCGATGGACGAACCTGAAACCGAAGTTGTTTCTGATGAATATATCAGTGCTGTGCTGGATAATTCCATGCTGGATGATTATTCGCTGTATGTCTATCTCACAGACGCCGGTGCAGAGTGATGTGAGTAACAACTTAACTGTATGAGAAGAAAATGAAAAAGCTGATTGTTTTGTTTATTGTGATGTGCAGTTTCATCCCCTTGTCATGGGCTATGGACGGATGTAATCAACATTTGTCTCCTGACGAATTCCGCGCCAAGCAGAAAGCGTATATCACTGAGAAAGCCGGATTGACTAAGGAAGAAGCCGCTAAATTCTTTCCTGTTTATTTTGAATTACAGGACCGCAAAAAGCAACTGAATGACGAAGCATGGAACTTACTTCGAAAAGGAAGGGATGAAAAGACGACCGAAGCGCAATATAATGAGATTTTAGAAGGCGTATACGATGCCCGTATTGCTACCAATCGTCTGGAGAAAACTTACTATGAGAAGTTTAAGAAGATACTTTCGAACAAAAAGATATATTTAGTACAGCGTGCTGAAATGCGTTTTAACCGTGAGTTGCTGAAGGGGATGCATCATAAAGGTGGAGAACCTCAAAAACCGCAAGGAAAGAAAAAATAAAATAGGCATAAAAGGGAAGAAGTTGACAAGGGGACAAGGGCCATTCGGTATGATAATGCAAGCCCCTTGTCCCCTTGTTCTTTTGTTAATTTACCCTTTCCCCCCTTGTCAACTTCTTTCCTTGTCAACTTCTCTCTCCAGCTTTTTAGCTTCGTTCCAGATGGCGTCCATCTCCTCCAGAGTCATATCATGCAGGTTTTTGCCTTCCTTGATAGTATGTGCTTCCAGATAATTAAAGCGGTTGATAAACTTCTGGTTGGTGCGTTCTAATGCATTATCCGGATTGATCTTGTAGAGGCGTGCGGCATTGATAAGGCTGAATAGTACATCCCCGAATTCGGCTTCTGCCTTGTCCTTATCCATATTGGCCACTTCTGCCTGAAACTCCTGGATTTCTTCTTTTACCTTATCCCATACTTGTTCCCGTTCTTCCCAGTCGAAGCCGACGTTGCGGGCTTTGTCCTGAATACGGTAAGCTTTGATGAGTGAAGGAAGGGCGGTAGGAACACCACTCAATACACTCTTGTTTCCACCTTTCTCTCTCAACTTCAGTTGTTCCCAGTTTTCGGAAACTTGTCCGGCAGTATCGGCTTTTACGTCACCGAACACATGGGGATGGCGGAAGATTAATTTCTCGCAAAGGTGATCGCATACATCTTTCATGTCAAAATCGCCTTTCTCGGAACCTATCTTTGCGTAGAAAACTACGTGCAGCAA
>OHBP01001090.1_pt1 | contig 11622 bp, 10 predicted proteins | sample 1577471 | NCBI WGS metagenome assembly OHBP01 (sample SAMEA3879503, study PRJEB24766) | human gut metagenome | biome: human-associated habitat; feature: feces | place: USA | collected 1985/1987
GGATTCCATCTGAAAAATCACCTTCAACTCCGATTTCTCCTGAAATCTCTGAATCAATATCAACACCTACAGATGCATATTTTAACCCACTCTTAAGAGTATATTTAACCTGTGCTCCTACATTTATATTATTAACGTCCCATTTTATAGAGAAATTCTCACATTTTTTATTAAGCTTCTGTTTAATAGGAAGCTCGTATTCTGCCTCTGTATCATTATCTGTCAATGTAACTTCAAGTTCATTATCATCATTTACCGCTGCCTCTATTGAGAACCCCTTGGAATGGATATTACCAGACATATCTGCTGTCAGCATAGTTACAGGCTTTCCAGCCGACACCTTCACATTATCAAGTCCATAATAACTAATAATATCGTCAATTCCTATGCTTGCCGAATCTGAAACTATAAGAGTATTAAATACCTCATCTATCTCAGGGTCTTCTAATGAAAATGTACCATTTCCCATATCCTCAACGATTTTCTTTGCAATTTTCTCGCCCATATAATCAAATACAAATGTGTCACCTTTTTTCAGATTTTTGGCTGCACTTTCATCTATATATATAATATTTTCATCTTCTTTATAATCTTTAATATCAAAAAACTGAAGCTGAGAAATATTTTCTTTATAAGAAACATTTTCAATATCTTCAGGCCAGAATTCTCCATAATATAAATCATCAAATTTATCAAGAATACCATCAGCCTCCTGGTCAGAAAATCCTCTATCAAGCGAATCTTCTGCTATCAAGTTATTATTAATTGCAAGCTCTATATTGGTATTATCTGATATTGCATCATCAGTTCCAAGATATATCTGCATTTTGCCTTCACTCATTGCACGCATTGAAGTAAGAGCCATAAATCCGCCTGATGCTATGTCATCATTACTAAATTCATCGCTATCTGTAATATATCCATATTCCTTAGCCGATTTTCTGTAATCATCTGCTTCAACGCCCATCTTATTGCATAACTTCTTAAGCCAGTCATAACATGTTATATCCTCATTTTTAGTCACTGCTGCCTTACACGAAACATTTATATCATTACTGCTTTTCTTCTTTGATGAAACACCCGTTATAACGCCTGCAGCTATTGCTGCAATAACTATTACCGTTGCTGATACTCCAATTATTATTTTTTTCTTCACAATGTATCTCCTTATGTTTTATGCATTATTTTCTATGAAACCAGCCAATAAAGTTTCCCGCTCTGTCAAATGCTTCAGTAGCTACTGATGAATCTGAACCACCGTCAGCAAATGAACATATTATGAGAAGAATTATTCCTATTACAATAATTGTCGCAAGTCCAATTGCCAATCCAATTATATTTTCCAATATCAGAATTGCAAGAGGCATGGCTGCACATGTAATTGCGGCACTCTTTGCAAATGAAAATATTGCACATCTACCCTCACTTATCATCATGACCACAATAAATAGCACCACAGCAACTGCAGCAATTATTGCAAAAATCTTGATGTTATCTCTTATACTGTTAATCCATTTATCAACAGCATTTGAAAATCCAACTTCATCTATTTCTTCATTATCATATAATTTCTCAAGTGTAGCGTACAATTTGTTATACTGATTGTATTTAATAAGGAACCATATTCCAGAAACAGCTATTAATATAAAATCTATTATTGCAAGTACCCATTTCCATATCTTTCTTTCAAAGAAAAGCATTATCAGTGCAAGTACTATCTGGACTATAAATATTATCCCAAGTGCCTTATACACTCCGTTATTAGCTACTATATGTACTGTTCCATTTGTAAATGTATCTCCAACACCAGCAAAAAATCCCTCTTCTGAGTTGTTGCTATTGCATGCGGATATCCGCCACCTGCTATGAACTTAATATATGCAACCACTGACATTACACCTATTACTATACTAAATATCCATGATACTGTTTTAGATAATGTCTTTAATGGGGCTTCTATAAATGCCTCCCCATAATCATCAATTAAATCTGTTATCCATTCAATAAATCTGTGCACTCTGTTTTCCTCCTCATATTTAACATTTTATCTATTCCTTTGATGATGCTTTATAAACTATTTCTCCTCCTTTCCTGCTAATCTCATAATTTCTATGACCTATACTGTAATTAGCCGATATCTCTTTTATTTCAGATAAATATCTGTCAACAGTAACAAGTTTTTCTTCCATTTCAAGCTTATTCAGGTCTGAGTCAGATTTATCAGATAATATGGTGTCGACCTTAACCCCAAATAACTCAGAAAACTTGCACAAAGTATCCACTGATGGCACACTCCTGCCACACTCTATATTTGAAATAGCAGAAGCTGTCAGTCCAATATCCCTGCCAAGCTGTTCCTGCGTGATTCCACGTTCAATTCTTAACCTTGAAATATTAATACCTATCTTATCCGTTCTCATATCTTTTCCCTACTTGTTGTGTACCAAGTAATTATACAATCATTTATAAATTTCCAACATTTTCAAATACTCATAGACCAACACTGTTAATGTAGTTTTCGTATCTGATAAATACTCTCCTCCTTCTTCATAATCATACAATTAACTATTCCCCCCAGCGGTCAATAAACCGCATTTCTAATTTTTTATCCATTTTACAATTGTCTATAGACTAACTTAATCTAACGTATAATTTTTATTGCCTCAAAGACAAATATAAGACGCAAAAAGGTGTGGATGCCAAACTCTTTTGCATCCACACCTTATAAACTCTAATTCAATATTTTAATCATCTTCACCCTGAAGAGCATCATATCCAACCTCTCCAGTACGAACCTTTACTACATTTTCAACATCATATACGAATATCTTACCATCTCCGATATGACCAGTGTAAAGTACTTTTCTTGCTGCATTGATTACATCCATAACTGGCACCTTTGAGATAACCATCTCTACCTGAACCTTAGGAAGTAACTGCATCTCCATCTGAACACCTCTGTAGTATTCAGGTGCACCCTTCTGGGCTCCACAGCCAAGTACCTGTGTTACTGTCATACCAGTTACACCGATATCGTTCATAGCCTTCTTTAAAGCTTCGAATCTTTCCTGCTTCATAAGGATTTCAACCTTAGTAATCTTCTTATCATCAGGTATTTCAGATGTCTTAACCATAGCTGGAACCGCATTTTCAACGGATTCTGAACCTACTGATACAACATCATCATATGTTATATCTATATCCGGCATTCCTGCTGCACCGAATTCAAAGCCTGCATATGCACTTGTAAGACCATGCTCACATATATCAAGTCCCTTGATTTCTTCTTCCCTGGAAGCTCTAAGTCCGATAGTTGCCTTAATAGCAAGGAATACAATTGTCATACATACTACTGCCCATGCTGCTACTGTTACAAAGCCTAATAACTGAAGTCCTAACTGTGTGAAGCCACCACCAAAGAATAAGCCTTCTGCTTTGATAGCACCATTTTCCATAGCTATTGCATATCCAGGTGCCTTGCTTGTTGCAAAAAGACCAACTGCGATTGTTCCCCAGATACCATTCATCATATGAACAGCAACTGCACCAACAGGATCATCTATATGCAGCTTATAATCAAGAAGCCATACACCAAATACTACAAGAAGTCCTGCTACAATACCAATAACAAAAGCACCCTTTGCATCAGTTACATCACAAGAAGCTGTTATAGCAACAAGACCTGCAAGTGATGCATTAAGACACATTGAAACATCTGGCTTTTTATACTTAATCCATGTAAATATCATACATGTTACTGTTGCTACCGCTGGTGCTATTGTTGTTGTGAGAAATACTGATCCAAGATCTTCGATTGTAGTGCAAGCAGCGCCGTTGAAGCCATACCAGCCGAACCATAATATGAATACACCGAGCGCTCCAAGCGGTATGCTGTGTCCGGGAAATGCATTTACCTTGACTACCTTTCCTTTTTCATCCTTGACAAACTTACCAATACGTGGTCCAAGTATCTTTGCGCCTATAATAGCTGAAATACCACCTACCATATGTATACAGCATGAACCAGCAAAATCATGGAAGCCTAACTGTGCTAACCAGCCGCCGCCCCATACCCAGTGTGCTTCGATTGGATATACAAGTGCTGATATAACTCCAGAATATACACAATATGAAAGGAACTTTGTTCTTTCTGCCATAGCTCCTGATACTATTGTTGCTGTTGTTGCACAGAATACTAAGTTAAATACAAAGCTTGAGAAATCAAAACTCTCATAAGCCGTAAATATATCAAATCCAGGTTTTCCAATAAAACCTGCTAAATCTTCACCAAGTAATAAACTAAAACCTATCACTATGAATACTACTGTACCTATACAGAAATCCATAAGATTCTTCATAATAATATTACCTGCGTTCTTAGCTCTTGTGAAGCCTGTTTCTACCATTGCAAATCCTGCCTGCATCCAGAATACCAGTGCAGCACCGATAAGGAACCAGATTCCAAATGTCTGCTCACTTATCAAGTTAGTTATCTGTTCTACTGCCATAATCTTTTCCTCCCTAATTCTTTTCTTGGAAGTCTAATGAAGTTGATCAGTTTTCATAAGACAACTGAAATACAGAATAACACATGAATTACCCGCGACGTAATAAAATAAAAAAAGACGTGCAACCACTTTATTTAATAAAGTAATCACACGCCTTTGTGTTATTTGTTTTTCAATTATGTTGTTTATTATACATATCTTTTTTAATATTTATTGAAAAAATCCGACATATTTATTGACTTTTTTAATATTTGCTTTATTATTATTTTATAAATTCTATTTTTAACATAAGCAGCAAAAGGAGTTTACATATGAACAATCACATATACCAGCCCATGTTATTTAACCCGGACATTGATATCCAGACTAAATCATTAACTAAAATAAACAAATATGGTACAACTAAAGTCCATGAAAATATGTATATATATGAATCAGCAAGTAATACTTCAGCAAATATTATAAATTCAATGTACTCTGCTCTTGTTCCATCTACCCATACAGAATGGATCATAGGCTATAACCATACAGATAACAAGTCATCATTCTACTGTATTGGACCTGTAGTTAAAAAATGTACTTATGATTTTGGTAACTATGAGCATTATTTTGGCGTATGCTTTGATGATATATATTCCTACTATGCAAAAGGTGTCAATGCTGACACTTACCCTTCAGGCATGACAGGGGAAGTATACGAATATTCTCCTTCAGAAGGCTCATATGAATACAAGCTTATAGAAGATTTTAAAACAAGCTGCAGCTTTGAAAAACACATACATATGTTTAAGGCATTTCTTGAAAATGCCAAGCAATGCTGCTATATTCCTGATAATATGATAACGCTCACTGATATCATAAAAAAAGCTTATGGCAATATACTCATATCTGAGCTTGCCACAAGCCTTGGTTATTCTGAAAGACATATTCAAAGAATGTTTAACGAAGTACTAGGCATGTCACCTAAAGATTACTGTAAAATTATACGTTTCCAGAATGTGTTATACAATATGTTATCAGACTGCAAGCAGAATAACAGCGGATATATATCCGGGTTGGGATATTCGGACCAGGCTCACTTCCAGCGGGAATTCAAGTCATTTACCGGACTGACTCCACGACATTTTATTATGCAGTTCAAAACTATATAAAATCAGACATGACTGTATTGCTTATATCTATTCCTCTCTGGGATAGATATAGGTAATCACCATTCTTTACAAGCAGTCCGGCAGCTATGTTATCTTTTATCTGTTTGTCATATACATCATATATATCACAGCCAAACTTCTCTTTAAAATCATTAACATCTATGCCTTTAGTCTTTCTTAAGCCAAGAAACATATATTCTGACATCTCATCTTCCTTTGACAGTTCTTCCACATCCATCCTTAACAGCCACACATCATCTGATTGTCTGGTATTTTTTTCATAACAGCAATAATCTTTATTGTTTTCGTTATTTAGTAATATATCCATGTATCTGTTTATATCAGAAATATTAGTATATCTTATATTGTCATATAAAGAAGCTGCTCCGATTCCAAAACCAATATAGTTACACCTCTCCCAGTACTTTATATTATGTCTGCACTCATATCCTTTCTTCGCATAATTGGATATTTCATATTGTTCATATCCAGCTGCTGCAAGTATTTCCTTTGTCATATGATACATATCCCTGTCCTCTTCATCTGATGGAATCTGTGGATATTTATCAATATTTTCTGAAAGTGCTGTACCATCTTCTACTATAAGGCTATATACAGATATATGCTGCATCTCTAGTGATATCGCTGTGTTAAGCACAGACTTAAAGCTTTCAATAGTCTGACCTGGAAGTGCAGACATAAGATCTATATTGATATTATCAAAACCGGTCTCTTCTGCTATCCTTAAGCTTTCCAGAAATTGTTCATAGGTATGGATCCTTCCAAGCATCCTTAATTCATTATTATTGGTACTCTGCAATCCGAAGCTTATTCTGTTTATGCCAGCCTGACGATATATAGCTGCCTTTTTTTCATCCATAGTACCAGGATTACATTCTATTGTTATCTCTGCCTCATCACTGACGTTATAATTATGTCTTACTGCCTCAATAATATCTTTTATATCAGAAGCATCTATTACTGATGGCGTTCCTCCTCCTATGAATATAGATGTAACTATATCCTTACCATGGTTATTACTTTCATTATTGCACTTATTAATACAGCTATTTGTCTTACCTTCTGCTGCCAGATTTATTTCTCTTATAAGTGCTTTAACATATCTTTTTCTTGTCTTTTCATCAGCAGGTGATGAAAGGAAGTCACAATATATGCATTTATGTACACAAAAGGGGATATGTATATATATCCCCAGTTCGTTTTTATTCTTCATCTAGCTTCAACACACTCATGAATGCCTTCTGTGGTATTTCTACATTACCAATCTGACGCATTCTCTTCTTTCCTTCCTTCTGCTTTTCAAGAAGCTTCTTTTTACGCGAAATATCTCCACCATAACACTTAGCAAGTACATCCTTACGAAGTGCCTTAACAGTTTCTCTTGCTATTACCCTGCTTCCAATAGCTGCCTGGATAGGTATTTCAAACTGCTGTCTTGGTATCTCCTGCTTGAGCTTTTCGCACATTTTTCGTCCTCTTTCTTCTGCACTGCCTGCGAATACAATAAACGAAAGTGCATCCACCTCTTCCTTGTTGATAAGAATATCAAGCTTAACAAGATTAGACCTCTCGTATCCCTTCATCTCATAATCAAATGATGCATAGCCTCTTGAACGTGATTTCAATGCATCAAAGAAATCATATATTATTTCGTTAAGAGGAAGATCATACTTAAGAAGTGCTCTTGTCTGTTCTATATATTCCATACCATTGTATACACCACGGCGTTCCTGACAAAGCTTCATGATAGGTCCGACAAATTCTGTTGTTACCATAATCTCTGCACTTACCATTGGCTCTTCCATATAATCAATCTCAGATGGATCTGGCATGTTAGATGGGTTCGTAAGATCTATGACATCTCCATTTGTTTTATGGACCTTATATATAACACCAGGAGCTGTTGTAACAAGGTCAAGATTATATTCCCTTTCAAGTCTTTCCTGTATAATCTCAAGGTGTAGAAGTCCTAAAAAGCCACATCTGAAACCAAATCCAAGAGCTATAGATGTTTCTGGTTCAAACTGTAGTGATGCATCATTAAGCTGAAGCTTTTCAAGTGCCTCCCTTAAATCCTGATACTTTGCACCATCTGCAGGATATAATCCACAATAAACCATAGGATTAACCTTTTTATAGCCTGGAAGCGGCTCTGCTACTGGTCTGTCATTATCAGTTACTGTATCACCAACTCTTGTATCCTGGACATTCTTAATACTTGCTGTAATATATCCAACCATACCAGCAGATAGTTCATCACAAGGTATGAACTGTCCTGCTCCAAAATATCCAACTTCTACAACCTCTTCCACAGCACCTGTCGCCATCATCCTTATCTTTGTACCCTTTTTAACAGTACCTTCGACTATTCTTACAAATATAATAACACCTTTATATGCATCATATAGGGAATCAAATATAAGTGCTGAGAGCGGATTTGAAGGATTACCTTCTGGTGCTGGTATTTTTGTTACTATCTGTTCCAATACTTCTTCTATATTAATACCATTTTTAGCTGATATAAGAGGAGCATCCTGTGCTTCTATACCTATAATATCTTCTATTTCATCTTTAACCCTGTCCGGTTCAGCACTTGGAAGATCTATCTTGTTGATAACTGGAAATACTTCAAGATCATGATCCAGTGCAAGATATACATTGGCCAGTGTCTGTGCTTCTATTCCCTGTGCTGCGTCTACTACAAGCACAGCACCATCACAGGCTGCAAGTGCTCTTGACACCTCATAGTTAAAGTCAACGTGTCCTGGAGTATCTATAAGATTAAATATATATTCTTCTCCATCTAGAGCCTTATATACAGTTCTTACTGTCTGGGACTTGATAGTTATGCCTCTTTCTCTTTCTATATCCATATTATCAAGAACCTGCTCCTGCATTTCCCTGCTTGTAAGAAGTCCAGTCTTTTCTATGATTCTGTCAGCAAGAGTTGACTTACCATGATCAATATGTGCTATTATGCAAAAGTTTCTTATGTTTTTCTGATTAATTTTAGCCATTAATATAACCTGCCTGTTCTAAGTATTTTATTATTCCATCTGATATTGCTTTAGCTGTTTTCTCTTTATTAGTTGTTACAAGCTTGTTGTCATCACTGTTATACATATTTCCAAGTTCAATTATACAGCTTGCTGATGAACTGTGCTGATTAATATAGTAATTCTTTGATGAATCATTTGGAGTACCCGTATTCACCCCACCTACCGTTTCACCAGATTCTTTAAACACATTCATAATATCTGAAGCAAGGCTCTTTGAATCAGTTGGAGATGATGTATATATCCACGCACTGACACCTCTGCCTGTTCCATCCTTCTTAGCAACATCCCTGTGCAGTGATACTGTTGCTACAGCTTTTCCTGTATTGATTTTTTTAATACGTGATGTATAATCTACATTCTCATCTGTTGTCCTTGTCATAATAACCTTAACTCCATAATCAGCAAGATTTTTTTCAACAAGTCCAGCCAGCTCTAACACCTGTGTTTTCTCATAATTCTTTCCATCATACTGTCCTGTATCAGAACCTCCATGAGATGCATCTATACATACGATTGCTTTATCTGATATATCTGTCTTTTTACCACTTGTATCATTACCGGATTCGGTATTGTCACTTGGTTCTTCTGATATAGAATCATTTGTTTTATCACTTCCAATACCAACCATTGATTTTATTGAAGTTCCAAAGTCCATATATAACATAACCGCAAAAACTATAACAGACATTAAAGCCGCTATTCCAAATATTCTATGCCACTGTATTCCTGTACCTTTATTTTTCATATTACCTTTTTTCCATATCTTTATATAATGTTGATAGCTCTCCTATACTGGGCAAATTTTCCCTTATACTAATCATACCTTTATATTTTCATGGACACAGCCTGGAATGTCAAGCAAAAAGTTATATTATTTTATATTATTTGATGTTAATTCTTCAGCACGCCCTCACCATATCCCTCTTTAATCTTTTTATTATCTTTTTTTCAAGTCTTGATATATACGACTGTGATATACCAAGCATATCTGCTACTTCCTTTTGTGTTCTTTCTTCTCCATCTTTGTCGCTAAGCCCATATCTTAAATCGACTATAATTCTCTCCCTCTCTGACAGATTGCCAAGTGCACTTTTAAGTGCTTTCATTTCCACCTCATTTTCAAGATCCTTATAACACACATCATCATCTGTGCCAAGAATGTCTGACAATAAAAGCTCATTTCCATCCCAGTCTACATTTAAAGGCTCATCTATAGATACTTCTGCCCTGATTTTACTATTTCTTCTAAGATGCATAAGAATCTCATTCTCTATACATCTTGATGCATATGTAGCAAGCTTTATATTTTTATCACGGTCATATGAATTAATAGCCTTTATAAGTCCTATTGTTCCGATAGATATCAGATCCTCTACTCCCACACCTGTATTATCGAATTTTTTTGCTATATATACAACAAGACGAAGGTTATGTTCTATCAGCATTTTCTTGGCATAATCGTCATCCTCGGTTTTTAACATCGCCAATACATTTTTCTCCTCATCTGTATCAAGCGGTGCTGGTAACACCTCTGCCCCTCCTATATAATGAACCTCTTTTGAGCCTAGCATATATAGATTTTTTATAGATGGTACCATCTTAAACCGGAAACGATCCGCAACTGCCACTTTAATCACCATTTCTCTCCTCTTTTCTACGGTGCTGTTACTTTTATAGAAATACGAATGCACCGCTGACATATTTCCATCCTGTAATGCAAAAACTCATCCTCTCTTATAGCTTTGCATTAACGCTAAATCATACGTCCATTTATAAGTGCCTGATATTCCCCGTTTTGTGATACTTTCCTATCCGAAAGTCCTATCAGTGCACCTTTATAAGCCTTCGTTTCATCTTTTCCTGATATGTACATATAATCTGATGTAATAACTTCTATGATCCCCTCATTATTACCTATTGTTCTGTATGGTATAAAATGATACTTTAATCTCCCGTAATCATTTATCTGATAAAGAACATTTTCAAAATATGATTTATCCATCACATTTACCGGCTTACCTGTATACTTATCTGTAAGCTGATTCCCGGTATCTACTATTCCGTGAAGCATAATCTTATGATTGTCAACTATAACAGTAACCTTGTATATGTCACTGTTTTTTCTATAGGTTCTATACACTCTGGCAATCACTATTATAACAACTACGGATATCAGTATAAGATATATAAGCTGATTGTAAGTAACTAATATACGTCTTATTATCCAGCCGGCATATGTATAATATACAATCATATGCATAATCCCGCCTGAAAAACATGCTACAGACAGCATAATAATCATACCCTTAAACAGTTCTTTTAAATAATTTGTTAAAGCATACCTGTCATTGTTACTTTGTCGTGCTTTTATGATATTTAATGGACTATTTATCACAGCAAGCATAAGAGCTGTAACAATAAAATATGTGCATAAATTAACGAATAGCCTATATCTGTCAGGAATCATCACTGCAGCAACTGACCATACTGCTCCTAAAGTGGAAGAAAGCAGCAGCCGGATAGCAGATGCATGATAACGCATAATTCTGTTAACAATAAGCAGTATAACCAGATCCATACAATAATTAATCCCAAACAATATATCTATATATATTACAATCCATTCCCACCTCCTTTACGCGATATATACAAGATTATGTATAACATCCTGTATCAGCGAACAAGAAGAGTATACATAAAGTTATGTGCAAAATTTGTCGCAGTAAGGAGCCATATGCAAAATTTAAGATAAAAGTCTGCTGCTTTTCATTGTGTCGTCATAAATATAAACATAAAAAAACAGGATAGTATATAAATCAATCATACACTATCCTGCCATATATAAGTTATTATAAGACTACTGCGTCTGTTTATGTATTACTT
>OHBP01001093.1_pt1 | contig 11598 bp, 24 predicted proteins | sample 1577471 | NCBI WGS metagenome assembly OHBP01 (sample SAMEA3879503, study PRJEB24766) | human gut metagenome | biome: human-associated habitat; feature: feces | place: USA | collected 1985/1987
CCCCAACAACTCCTCCCTGTTTCCGCCACTGGCGGCGGTCGTCATCGTTGCCCCTCTGGGGGAGCTGTCGGCGCAGCCGACTGAGAGGGCTACTCCACCATCACCTCCGGCCCTTTTTCTTCCCGGCCCTCGGCCCCGATCTCCACCAGCGGCGGGGCATCGCCCTCGCTCTGGCTCTGGCCGGGTACCATTGCCGCGGCCTTTTCGGCCACGGTCATCAGCACGGTGGCCATCGCGGCGGCGTTCTTGTCGCTCATCACGCGCTCACCGTACCGCTCGAGCTGAGCGTCCAGCAGCTTTCGCTCCTCGTCTCCCAGCTGCCGGTCATAGCTGTCCTCGGCAGCGTACAGCACAAGCCCCGTCTCCGTGGCGTCCGCCAGCTCCTCGGCGTCGCTCTTGAGCAGTGTGCCTACCGCAAAGCAGCGGGCGCGGGTGTCCTCGTCCAGTTTCCGGTGGAGCTTGGCCTGTACCTGCGCGGCCCGCTGGCTCTCGTCCACCCGGCTCTGCAAATAACTCACCTGCGCCCTCGCCCCGAGGCTGGCCCGGATCGCTATCTCCCGCGCAGCAGCCTGCCGCTCTTTTGCAAAGGCGTCGCTCCGGCCGGCTTCCTCGGCCATCCAGCTGCGGATGGTGCTCTCCGGCACGCCGTACCGCCGGGCTACCGCACAGATGGATCCAGACGACAGCATGGCCATCAGCACCTCGGCCCGCACTTTCGGTGGGTATTTCTGCCCCCGCCGGGTTCCCTTCACCGTGTTTTTGCAATATGCCCGCTTGGCCACCGCTCTGCCTCCCCTCTGTCGCAAGGCCCACGCTTTTGCGCTTCGTCGGGCCTGTTTCGTCCCGCTCAGGCCTGCCCGGTCTGCCAAGGGCTCCCCTCGGTAGGGGAGCTGGCGAGCGAAGCGAGACTGAGAGGTTCTTCCTTCTCAGCCTACCACGCCTCACGGGGCAAAACTACTGCGGACATTTTGCCCGCAGCAGTTTCTTGTATGGCAAACAGGCCGGGTCTCCCCAGCCGCCCTCTCAGTCATTGCTCCGCAATGCCAGCTCTCCCAAAGGGCGAGCCACTGGCGTGTCGGCAAAGCTTTTTCTGCCTGAGTTAAGTTTTCCGTTTCGTAAGCTGTAGTGCTTCGCTGCCTCGGTCCAGCGCCTGTTGCCCTCTGTCGCAAGGCCCGGCATTTCGCGTCCCATCAGAGCTTCGGCGTCCAGCTCTGCCTGCCCGGCCTGCCAAGGGCTATCGGGTTGCGGCTCCCAGCGGTCATTTCGCTGCCGCTCATGCCGTGCTGGCCGCTGCCCCAACAACTCCTCCCTGTTTCCGCCACTGGCGGCGGTCGTCATCGTTGCCCCTTCGGGGGAGCTGTCGGCGCAGCCGACTGAGAGGGCATCAGCCCCGCCGCCGCCGCATACACCGCCACGGTGCTCAGCGCCTCCAGCTCCTTGTGGTAGTAGGTCGTCCGCCCGATGTGCAGCTTCGCCACCACTCGCTCCTCCGGCATCCCGTCCAGATACCGCAGCTGTAAAAGCCGCCCGCATACCGGGTCTGCGGCCTCGTAGTAGTCCATCGTCAGCGTGATCACGCCCGCCCAGGTGCTTTTCCCCTGCCCGCAGAGCCGCAGCTCTGCCCGCACCCGTCGTTTCTGCTCCCTGGTCAATCCCTCGCCGCCTTTCTTCCGCGCGCGTTAAAACGCAAAATACCGGTACTTTGTCTGTCAGGTGCGAACTTTCGCACTCTCCCGCTTTACCATCATCACATAGCAGCGCAGCTCGTCTGCGTCCCAGCCCTCTTTTTCGTCGCCCGGCGCGTCCAGCTCCGGCACGACGCACCGCACAAACTTCCAGCCCGGGTATCTCTGCTCCCACCAGTAGGCGTTGTCCTTGCAGTCGGTGCAGCCTTTGCGCAGCTGCTTGCGGCTCCATCGGGTGTCGTTGGGGGTGTGCTCCACCGGCAGTGTCAGGTTTCGGGTCTCATACCACCGCATCTGCCCGTGCTTCTCGAAGTAGGCGATCAGGTCATCCAGCCTGTTTTGCAGATTCAGCCGGTCGGCGTTGGCTGTGCCGAGGCTCTCCACGCTGCCGTCCGGCCAGCGCACGGCCCACTTGTCCTCCAGCAGCTGCCGGAAGTCGGCGTTTTGCCGCATGGTCAGCCCTTTGCACTCTATCAGCAGGTGATGGTGGTAGCGCCCGCTCTTTCGTCCGTAGCCGGTCAGGCCCATGACCCGCAGCTCCGCGCCTGGGCCGTACAGCTTTGCGATGGCAGCCTTCACCCGGCGGATGTAGTTGCGCAGATCTCGCTGGGCCTGCTCCATGCTCTCCGGCAAAAAGGTGTCTATGTAGGTCAGGGTCAGATAAAATCCCAGCACGGTAAAGTTTGCGTTGGCTTTCTGTACCCTCCACCGGTGTGCGTGCTGGGCGTTCCGCTTTTTCTGCCGCTCGCTGCTGGGCCTCGTCTTCTTCCGGCGCTTGGCTGCGTGTTCCTCCGGTGTGATGGGGTAGAGGTCTACCTCCATGTACCCCTCTCCGCAGAGTGTTTTCTTCTCCCGGGTATAGCTCTTCTTCATCCTGTACCCTCCTGCTGCCTTGAGCTGGTAGTGTAGTTTTCTTTTCCGTGGTCATCACCGTCACAGGGATAACGGGTATACTAGCTCCCCAAAGCGCCCGTCCGGACGCTTTTTTCAAAGAGGTTTACCTCTATATAAACCGATATGCCTGCCGCCGAGCCTCCTCAGCAGCACCCATCTCGCCTTATATCATCTTCGTTGCCAAAGCCCCGGCAGTTGCCCGCCGGGGCCTCGCTCACATCCAGAACTCCTTGTCAAAATCCCTTCTGTGTATCACGCCGTCTTCTTTTTTTCGCTTGGTGTAGGCTGCCTCTTTGGCCTTTTCCTCCTTCCAGTTCCGGTATGTCTCGCACTGGTCATGACAGAGAGGGTGCCGTTCAGGGCAGTTCTTGCAAGGTGTCTTGTGGTTCATCAGGGCCGCCCCGGCTTTCCCGCCGCTGCCCAGTAGCCGTAGGTCAGCTCCGGTCGGCCCTCTTTTTTGGCGATGGCGTTGTAGGTCATCAGGTCGTGGACGTCGTAGTCCAGCGGCGTCGGGTCCTTGATCCGCCGCAGCACCGGCAGCTTCGGCCTTTTGCCCTTCGGCGCAGGCGGCTTGTCGCTCCGGGCATTGTGCATACTGACCTGCCGCACCTCTTTTCGGCAGGTCATTTTTGCGACGCCGCGCTTTATGCAGCGCCCGCCCTGCTGGTTGTAGGCGTAGTAGGCCCCGTTGTCGTCGCCAAAGACGCCCGCCTCCCACAGCTCCCGGGACGTACCCTCGCCCATTACGTTTCCGGCTGCATCGTAGCAGGTGTAGACATTCATCGTCCGGCCTTTTTCTCCCCGCCGGGGGCTGTCCTCCGGATGCAGCAGCTCGCTGCTGATGTTGTACTTCCGGCCCATCGTCCGGTTGTTCTCGCGCTTGGCCCACTCGCTGGTGTGGTAGCCCTTCGGCACGATGCCGCTGGCCTCCAGCTCTCCGGCTGTGCCTTTTGCGAGGACTTCCCCGGTCTGGCAGTCCTTTACGGTGTAGAGATTCGCTTTGCCCATGTATTCTCCTTCAGCTGCGCCATTGCAGCCGTAGCCTTTTCTTCCAGCTTCTTTTCGCTCAGGATCCGCAGCCCGCCCTTCCCGGCCCGGCGTCCCAGCTCCTGCATCACGGCCCGCTTCAAAAAAGCCCGCTTCTGCTCCTCGTAGTCCCGTTCGCTCTGTCGGACCCGGTCCTCGTCCGGCTGATTCTCCACCATGATGTCTTCCTTCAGCGCAGCCTGCGCACACCGGCGCAGATGCTCCATCGCCACATCCAGCCCGTCCGCGTGTCCTTCTTCGTTCACCTGCCGGTAGTTGGCCAGCGCCTCTTCCTTCAGGCGGTTCAGCCGCCCGGCTCCGAAGCCCAGCTCCTCGATGCAGGCCTCAGCGCACAGCGTCCAGACCATGCTGGCCGCCACATCGCCCGCCATCCGCAGCTGCTCTTCCCGCCGGGTGCGGGGGCTGCGCAGCACCGGCACCCGGAAGTCCGGGTCCACGCCCTCCGGCATCCAGCTGCGCCGCAAAGCAAGGCTCTTGTCCGTCGAGGGCATCCCCCGGTCGTTCACTGTCATGGCCACATCCAGACTCTCCTGCCCCAGCTTTTCCGCCCGGGCCAGGATCTTGTTCAGCCGCGCCGCGCCAACGCCGAAGCTCTGATGCAGCGCGATGAGGATGCACCACCTCGTCATCTCCGCCGTCCCCTCCCGCGTCAGATCAAGCTCTGTCGTGAGACTCATCTTGTTTTTCTTCATGCCCTTTGTACTCCCTGCACTTCTCATCCCGCCCGGCGCAAGCAAGGCATCCCGGACGGGTTATCTCAAAAACATGGATGCATTGCTTTCGGTCTGTCACGGCTCCCCCGTCTCCGCCATCAGGCGGGTCAGATCGCCCAGCATCCCGCTCACGGTCTTGGAGAGGATGTTGATGGCGTCCTCCTGCAGGTCGTCCGGCAAGGCCCGCACCGTAAAGCTAGCCGCCACCATCTCCTGCTTCAGCCGGGTGTTCACCCGGCTCACCTCCGCCCAGAGCTTCGCCTCGTCCGGCGTCATCTTCCGGGCGCTGGGCCGGACAGCGCCCTTGATGAGCGCCGTCAGCTGGTGGAACTCTTCGTCGCTCACCTCTTTGTCGTCGCTCGCTGCGGCGATGGCCCGCGCCCGGTCGCTGGGGGTGCCGGTGCGCAGGATGTGCTCGTATTCTTCCAGCTTCATTTGCATTTTACTCCCTTTACGCACTATGCCTGTCGTTCTTCTCTTCCGCCGCCCTCTGGCAGCTCTTCAGCTTCCGGCAGTACCGGCGCAGCTGCGCCTTCTCCGCCCGCTCAATTTCCAGGCCCCGGCCATACCCCCAGCAGACGATGCCGCCGGCGGCCATCAGCACGGCCAGGATGACCGCACCCGTCCAGCTGCCCACGGCGTCAAAGGTGATGCTGTCGCCCACCCCCGCCGCGCCGATCAGCAGCGCAGTGCCGGTCAGGTAGAGCGCCTGTATCTTCATTTTCATTGCAATTCTCCTTTCGCTGTGGTAAAATCATTCTGGTGATAGGCCCTTTCAACCTGTCACTCGGAAGCTCGTCGGTGTTCCAGCACCGGCGGGCTTTTTGCTTTTCGGGGCCTTCTTGGCGTTCCGTTGGCAGATTTCCATAGCCTCCTGCCGCTGCTCCAGCGCAGCGTTCTTGTCGATGCGCCACAGCCTCGGCCCTTCCTTGTGGGCGGGCAGCTCGCCCCGCTGACACATCCGCCGCACCGTCTTCGGGCAGATGCCCATCAGCTCGCCGTACTGCACCACGGTCAGATACGCGGGCAGCTGCCTTGCGTCCCAGACCTTCGCCTTCCGCATGGGCTCACCTCCTCACAGCCACTCGCTGCAAATGGTGTCGGCCACGTGCTTGCTAAAGCCCATCAGCTTGTCCCCCCGCTGGAACATCAGCACGGCAGCGCCCACGATGGGCTGCTTGCCGTTCTCCGTGACGTCCGCCGGGGCAAGCCGCGTGGCCTTCTGGTTCGCGGCCTTGCACTTCAGGCGGCCGTCCTCGTCCACCAGCAGCACCAGCCGGTCGGCCTCCTCCCGCGCCCAGGTGGCGTCCAGTGCCGACGGCACGGTCTCCACATATCCGCTCACCAGCTTCTGCAGGGTCTCCAGCTTCGCGCCGTCCCCCTCGTCGCACTTGAGCACAAAACTCCGGTTCTTCGCCGGGATCACGATCATGTAACGGTTCATTTCTTACTCCTCCGTATTGGCATATCCGGCCTTCTCGGCCTTCTCCACACTCACATCGTCGAACGCCCCTTCCATCGCCAGCAGCACCCGGCGCTGTGCCGTGGGTCTCAGCCCCGCCCTCCGCATTGCGATCAGGCAGTAGCCAATGCAGGCCGCGTTGCTCCACGGCCCGTTCAGATTCTTCAGCATTTCTTCCACGTCTTTCTCCTTTCTCCCGCACTCTTCGGCGGGTCAGTTGTGAAAATCTCGTGAAGCTTAATGGTACTTTACGACACTTTACGTCCCTTTGATGGAATCATCGGTACTCTGTGGGAAAATAGCTCGTTTGCCTTTTTGCCGCCAGCCCCTTATACTGTCAATATCTCGACAGAAAGGGGGTCATTTCATGGCAAATTCAAAGCAGACCAGCAAGGCCGTCGCAGGCAAGGCGTCTTCCATTTTGCGCGATAAACGCTATGGCTCTAAAGTAAAGAGCGTTGCTGCCAGCGCCTTAGCACAGACCAGACCGTCCAAGTCCAGCAAGAAAAAGTAATCGTTTTCCCTTTGGGCATCTGTGCTGCAACACAGGTGCTCATTCTTTTTCTTCAAACAGGTAGTCCAGTGTACGGCCTTCGAATACCGCCTGAATGGCTTTTGCTTCCCGCATGGTAAATTGAGTCCGGCCATTCATTTTGTCATTCATCGAGCTTTCCGAGATTCCAATGTACGCCGCCAGCCCCCGCTGGCTGTAGTGATGCTTCTTCAGCTCCACCACCAGATTTGCAAACATCTTTTTCTCCTTCCTCCCGCACTCTTCGGCGGGTCAGTGGCTTGTCCGCTTTCCCGCTGCGTGATACAATCCTTTCAGAAAGGATGTGTTTCTCATGTCGATTGACATTATTACTGCCCTCGCGGCCATTGCATCGTGTATCATTTCTGCCGTTAACCTGTACTCCACATATCGCTTGACCAAGTACACCGTGCAGGCCACTCACGATCTGGAATCCGAAAAGCTCTTCTTCCATGCCAAAACGGAAGCTTATCGGGCATTTCTCAGCACGGCATCCGAGTATATGGCAGACCCTTCCGCAGAAAATACGCTGCGGATGAACGCCGATTGCTCCTATGCCGTCCTTTTTTCCAGTCCCAAAACGCAGGACGCTCTGAGCACTTACGGAAAAAGCATGATTCTTTCCATGTCAGATCCGGATTCCAAAGGGCTGTCCGATGAATTTGTTCGCGCTCAGATCGCCGCTATGCACGCGATGCAAGAAGAGTTAAGCACGACAATGCACCCCACACCGCTAAAATAATTGCCAGCGTTTCAAGTCCGACCCCAATGTCCTGAAGAACATCGTTGTCTTTCTCGATTCCTACCACAAATAGTCCGGTTCCTGCTGTACTGAGCGCCGCTGCCAATATGCTGACTGCGATGCACAGAGCTTCTTCGTTTACCATCGACCTTCCTCCTCCCTCACGCACTCTTCGGCGGGTCAGCGGTCAATCCCGAAAAGCTCATTCGGAGTTACGCCCAGCGCTTTGCAAATTGGCACGACGTCCTCCGATGTCATCTTCTTCCGTCCGCGAAGAAGAGCATTGAATTTTTTCGGGTCATAGCCTGCTGCCCTTGCAACCGCTGATTGCTTCAAGCATTTTTCATCAATGATTTTATAAATCATCTCAGTTGCACTCATTCTGCACGCTCCTTTCATGTACAAGTTTCTTGGACATTTTTACAATAGCACAGGATTCTTGTTTAGTCAAGAGCTTTGTTCAATTTTCTTGAACTTTCATCTTGACTTTTCAAGACGCGGCCTTTATACTTGCACCAGAACGAGATTTTTTAAGGAGGTGGTTCAAATGTCTTTTGCTTCTCGGCTCCGACAGGCGCGTGAGCAGGCTGGATTTACTCAGCAGGATTTAGCCAAGAAACTTGGTGTGACCAAAAACGCCATCAGCAACTATGAGAATGGTGTAAGCAGTCCAAAGTGGGAAATTCTGGTGGAAATTTTTGATATTCTTCACGTTGACCCCAATTTCCTGTATCAGGATGATTTTTCGTCCGAGCTTGCCGAAGCTCACGTCCTCACTCCCCAGCAGTCCACTCTTTTAGCAGCCTTCGACCAGCTCAACGATGAAGGCCAGACCAAGGCTGTGGAGTATGTCGAAGACCTCGTCCTCACCGGACGTTATAAAAAATGTCCTGCGTCTGGCTTGGGCGCAAAGGACGCATAAAAAATAACCGCTCTGGCTATACCAAAGCGGCTGATCAGTATATGGAGAAGTCATCATGTTTTCGCCCTATGACAACGCAAATGCCCGCGAAGAGTCCGATGCTATGCAAAAGCTATCCCCCGAAGATAAATCCACCTACGAAGAGTCTATTCAGCGGCTAAGAAAATATATAAATCAACTTTCTGATTCTGATGGCCAGCATTGTAGCCTTTCTTTGCAAGGCGCCCTTTGGCAAATCGAAAAACTCACCAATGAGCTGGCCTTTATGAAGTCACTTTATGACCAAGAGCGCGCAGAATCCAAAAGGCTTGAAGAAAGCAAACTTCAAATTCTCCTCATCCTCGCAAGTCTCTCGGCAAGCGTCTGCGTTGCCCTCAGCCCTTCTTATGATCTTCTTACTCTTGTCGTCGGTTCCGTTGGGGCAGCGTTCGGCTCTTGTCTCCTCCTGTTTTTTGCCTACGGGATCACAGATGCTCTTCATCGCCGACACCCCGACCTTTACGATATGTTCGAGCCCTCTAACAAAAAGGCGATGGCGTTCGCATTGGCAGCTCCTGTTGTCGTAGCCTTTTTATATAAAGCTATCATCCTCTTTGCTTGCAATTAACTTTTTCAAAAAATCAATCGAGGTGAATCTTATGTCCACCCGTCCCCATCCCGAATCTGCCCGCATCATCCGCGAGGCACGGCAGGCCGCCGGGCTGACGCAGCTGGAGCTTGCGGAGAAGCTTGGTGTCACCATCGGCACGATCAGCTATTATGAGCGAGGCGCCGGGATGCCCAAAACAGATAATCTCTTTGCACTCTGCGACATCCTGCACATCAGACCCGCCGACCTCCTGCGCGCCGATTCATAAACCTAACGCCCCCGCCAGTGTTTCCACCAGCGGGGGCGCAAAGGAAGCAAAAAAATAACCGCTCTGGCTAAACCAAAGCGGTTATTTTATAAGCTGTTCAATTTTCGAGCTTGTAGCTTGGCGGCAAAACCAGCGGCGGCGCACCAAATGCAGAGGTGAGCTGCGCAATGATCATAGAAACTCTTCCCAAAAGTCCCTGATTCTCCTGAACATAAAAGCGGACCTGTTCCCTCACCTCTTTGTTGATTTCTTCATCAGAGAGGGCATCCAGCGAGTGCTGCTCCAAAAGAAAGTGCTCCACCACATAAGAAACACTTACTTCAAAATTGCATTCGGGGTCAAATCCTGCTTTCCTTGTGCATTTTATGCTGATGCAGTCATCTTTTCTTTCCCATTCTACCGAGTCCTCTGCAATCAGTTTTACTTCCTCGCCTGGATTTGAAGGTCCTTCCAACGCTTTCCATTCTATCTGCATCGGTACAACACGGCAAGTTCCGTCCAAAAGGTCTTTCAGCATGCCTTGACCCTCCTTTTCTCATTTACAGAGTTCCCCCACAGCCCGGCACCTGCAGCGCCGGATCCGCTTGCCTTTACCGTCTGGATCGGCTGTGTGAATTGCTTTGCAAACTCCGGCGGCAAAACCATAACAGCTGCCTTCTGCTGGTCGGGCTCCAGATAATCTTCCAGCGCACTCTCTACGATCTGATTCAGCGAGGTTCGCTCCTCCTGTGCTTTCTGTACCGCCTTCCGGTGCAGCTCTGCCGAAATGCGGACATTGAATGTCCCGCTAAATGCCTTCTGCGGCTGCTTTCCTACCTCTTCGCAAAATTCAAGATAGTCATCCACCGCTGCACGAAATTCTTTCTCGATCTCTTTTGCGTTTTCCGTATAAAAGTCCACCAGATCATCAATGCCCAGGATCTTCCCATAGAAGACCTGGTCGTCTGCCGAATATTCCGGCCTTGTCGAATACCCCTTATAGCGTAAAATACTATTCATATGTGTCCATGCTCCCTTAAAAACACCACTACGCTCTCGACAGCTCCTTTTACCATCTGGTCTCCCGGATGCGGCTTATGCAGCATCATGGACGCCTTGTTCTCCGGATTGTAAAATCGAACCCGTGAGCCTGAAGTTGCGCCTTTATTGGACTCCACATATCCAAAATAGGCCATGATCTTCCTGAGGTCTGAATATCGAAAATCTGCCGGAGTGGGCTTTTGGCAGAGTTTCTTTATCAGCGTATCCACTTTACTCATATGTTATGCAGCCCACCTTCTTTCTGTAACTAAATATTAGTTACAGTCTTATTGTAGACGATTTGCCCTCCCTTTGTCAATGTGAGCTTTGCCAATTTGGAATCACTTTTTTGTGCATATTTTCTAAAAATCGCAAAACAAAAATCCCGGCAGCCTTGTACGATAAAGGCCGCCGGGCGCGCATGGGGGTGCAATGTCGGAGAAAAACAACGTAGTCAATGACTCTTCGCCTGCTGACACATCCAGTATACCATACCTCATGTGCATCGGCAAGTGAGTCCGAAAGGAGTTTTTATGGCCAAAAATAAAAAAGGTTCTGACGGCCGCTACCGCTACCGTATCTATCTGGGCAAAGCGGACGATGGCAGCAAAAAGTTCAAGTCCTTCTATGGCTCCACGGAGCGCGAAGCCCGCGCTGCTGCCGAAGCGTATCGCGCTGCCATCGGCAAGGGCATGGATCCTCAGCAGGCCGAAGCCACCTTAGGCACCCTGTACGATAATCTCATCGCGTCCAAAAAGGCAAAGGGCATCAGCCCAAAAAGCATTGACCGGCTGGCCACCAATAAAGCCCACTGGGGCGATTTGGTGGCCGTCCCGGCCTCTGAGCTTCGCGCGTCCGACTTCCAGCAGGTGCTCAACACGCTGGCCGGCTGGCACGACGGCAAGCCGCCCCTCTCCCACTTTACCCTCACCAACCTTCGCGGCAGCGCCAAGGCGGCGTATGACCTCGCCATCCCGGAGATCGTGATGTACAACCCTCTGGTCAAGACCATCACCCCCGCCGGGGCCGCGTCGGAGTCCCGCGACCCCATCACCGAGGCGCAGCAGCGCTGGATCCGTGAGACGCCCCACACCGCCCAGCGAGCTGCCATGCTCCTGCTCTACTCCGGCCTCCGCCGCAGCGAGGCCACCGCCCTCACCTGGGCGGACATCGACCTCGACGACGCCACCATCACGGTCAGCAAGGGCTACGACTTCCGCGCCAAAAAGGTCAAGATCCCCAAGACGCCTGCCGGCGTCCGCGTCGTCAGTATCCCCAAGGTCCTCGTCGATTATCTCCGCACCCAGCAGGACGGCTGCCTCTACGTGCTCCACAACCCCAAAGGCCGGCAGATGACTGAGCAGGGCTGGAAGCGCCTGTGGGAGAGCTACATGCGTGACCTTAACGTCAAGTACGGCTACGACGGCCAGCAGAACAAAAACCGCCCAGGCGGCCTGCCCATGCGCATCGACACCTTTACCCCGCACCAGCTCCGCCACACCTTCTGCACCCTGATGTACTTCGCCGGCGTGGACGTCATGACCGCCCGCGATCAGATGGGCCACAAGGACATCTCGGTCACGCTGGGCATCTACACCGCCCTCGATAAAAAATTCAAAAAGAAAAAGATCAATCGTCTGGATACCTACCTCAAAAAATCCTGTGCCAACTTGCTGGGTATCCGTAAAACAGTTTTCGAAAAATGACACGGCAACTGCCTGTCA
>OHBP01001100.1_pt1 | contig 11544 bp, 8 predicted proteins | sample 1577471 | NCBI WGS metagenome assembly OHBP01 (sample SAMEA3879503, study PRJEB24766) | human gut metagenome | biome: human-associated habitat; feature: feces | place: USA | collected 1985/1987
CCGCCGGCAGCCAGCACATGACCCACATGATCCTGAGTGTTGCAACCGTTCACGCAGATCTTGATTCCCTCTTTGTTCTTGGAGAGAAAGGCTTCTTCCATATCGTTCAGGCCCAGATCCAGACGCAGGATATCCACCTGCAGCTCGGTGAAGAAAGACAGATCCAGCGGTCCGTGGAAGAAACTGGCGTTGATGCCCATGCGTTCAAACATCATGGGGTTCACATCGGCTTCGATCTCAAAACCCAGCTCCTTGGCCTTGGCCAGCAGGGGCTTGTAGCGGTCGATGGTCTGCTGGCGGTCACCTGCGCCCAGCAGAGCGATGAACAGCAGGTCAAAGCCCAGCTTTGCAGCCTTTTCCAGATAAGCCACATCCTGCTCAAAGGTGCTGCGCTCAGGGTACAGGGAGATGCCCAGTCTTCTCTTTTGCATTTCAGTTTCTCCTTAAATGTTTATTCTGTGTGATAAAAGCCGAAAAAGCGAGCCGATCTATGCCGACCGGCCCGCTTTTTTCAACCGGCTTTGGGTTCCAAAGTGGTAAATTTACAGTTGTAAGGGTTGCCCGAATCTTGCAAGATCACTTATTCTGGGCAGCCAGTTCAGCAGCTTCGGCAGCAGCCTCTTCTTCAGCTTCCAGAGCCGGGTCTACATGAACGGCGGCTACGGATACAACTGCAGCTTCAAGGTCTGTCTTTAAGTCTACATCTTTGTCCTGGGCGATGGCGAGGTCTTTGACTTTGATTACGTCACCGACTTTCATGTCACCAACATCTACCATAATTTTGTCTACCAGTGCTGATGGGAGAGCTCTGAAGGAGATTTCTTCCAGATGCTGCTGTAATACACCGGCTTCCAGTTTGTCGTGGTTTACAAGTACGATCTCTGCTACGGAATGTACTTTCTCGTTGCTTACCAGTGCCTGGAAATCTATTTCATCCACCTGTCCTTTTAACGGATTGAACTGGATTTCTTTGATCAGTACGTCATATGACTGACCATCTACATCCAGCATAATCTGGCTTCCTTTGTTACTTGTCTTGAGAAGTTTCTCGACAGCAGATTTCTCGATTTTAACAGGAAGAGAACCTTCCATCTCTCTGCCAAATACGTTACCTGTAACGTAGCCTTCTCTTCTTAATCTTTTGGCCTTTGTGTCCATTGTTCTTTTTTCAGCTTTTAAAGTATTCATTTGACTTTTCCTCCATTTTACAGCTGAGGTGACACGCTTGACACTATCTTTAATTTATGAGCATCCGAAATGCTCCAGGTGGTGTTAAGTATTTTTGAGTATTCAGTTGTTTGTTCTTTATCTTTGTTACAGCTGTATTATAACACGCTAGAAATAAAATGCAAGAGGAAAATGTGAAGAGTTTGTGAAATTTAAGTAAACACAAACAAAGCCCCCGGAAGTGACCACTTCCGGGGGCTTTGCATTTAATCTAATTAATCATTAATTACAGAGTATCATTTCTTCTGATATAACCAGGCTGTTCAGCCGGGGAAACGATTTCTTTTTTATGAATGAGGTTTGCCCATTTGTCAACTACTTCATTCTCTACGTGAACACCCTCGCCTACAGTGACTTCAGCGAGAACAACACTGTTTCTTACAACAGCACCTTTTTTAATGACGCATCCACGACCGATTACGGAATTCTCAACAGTACCTTCAATCTGGCAGCCGTTGGAGATTACGGAATTCTTCACATCTGCAGTATTGAAATACTGAGTCGGGCAGGAATCATTGGTACGTGTATAGATTGGCCAGTTATCATGGAAAAGTTCCTGAGCTGACTTGTAATTAAGGAGAGCCATGTTTGCAGCATAGTAACTTGGGAAGTCTGTAATGCTTGCAAAGAATCCCTTGTGTGCAACGCCGCGGATGTCCAGAGTTTCGCATTTATCATTCAGGATATCTGCCAGTGTATACATGGAAGAAAGATTCTTGGCTTCTTTGATCAGGCTGATGAAAAGCTCTGTTTTCATAACACAGGTATCCATATAAACATACTGATTCTTCTTATTACCATGATTCGGTTCGATGGATTCCACACCTTTCTGGCGGTTCAGTCCCAGAACATTACAGGTAAGATAAGCCTCTTTTGCATTATCAACAGCGTGATAAAGGAGAGTAACATCTGCACCGGACTCAATGTGTGTATGTAAAAACTGGTCAAAATCAATTGAATAAACCATATAGCTCGGGGCAATGACAACATACGGATGATTCATTCTGCTGAGGGACTCCATGTTGTCCAGATAGCAGGAGATATCGGTGTTATAGATATCATTGTCATTATTGTGCTCTGAGAAGAGAAGCTGAAGTTTGCCGCTCTTGGAGTTGATATTGTAATGACGTCCTGTTCCAAGATGTTCTACAACAGAACGGGGTTTATTATTGATATAGACCTGAATACGTTCAATGTTGCTGTTGGTCATATTGGAGATAGGGAAGTCAATGACTCTGTATCTGCCAAGGAAAGAAAACGCACCGATTGGGCGATAATCCTGCATACCATCTACATAAATATTTCTCCCGGAAGAGCTTACGATTCCAAATGCCTTATACATATTATTCTGCCCCCTTTACGCGTTTCGCTACAAGCTCAATGTGCTCACTGTCTGCGGCACCGACAACTGCACCTTTACCGATGCGGACACCGTCAGCTACAAGTGCACGCTGAACAACGGCACCCTCTTCTACAACAACACCCGGCATCAGTACACTGTCGATAATTATGGCACCTGCACCAATCTTAACACCTGTAAAGAGAACGGAATGCTTAACTTCGCCCTGAACAACACAGCCCTGTGTGATATATGCATCTTTAACATCTGCTTCTGCGCTGATGTACTGTGGAAGTGCGGTAACATCTTCTGTATAAATCTTCCATGACGGATCACCCAGATCCAGTTCATTCTTGGAACTTAACAGATCCATGTTTGCTTCCCAGAGAGAGTCGATGGTACCAACATCTTTCCAGTATCCTTCAAATTTATATGCATAAAGAGTTCTGTTATCGTTAAGCATAGTAGGGATGATATCCTTACCGAAGTCATGGCTGGAATCCGGATTCTTGATATCAGCCATCAGCATCTTGCGGAGGAGTTTCCAGGTGAAGATATAGATACCCATGGATGCAAGGTTGCTCTTCGGATGCTCAGGTTTCTCTTCGAATTCTACGATACGTCCGGATTCATCAGTATTCATGATACCAAAACGGCTTGCCTCTTTCATCGGAACTCCGATAACTGCGATGGTTGCATCTGCCTTTGCTTCTTTGTGGGCTGCAAGCATCTTGTCATAGTTCATTTTATAAATATGGTCACCGGAAAGAACAAGAACGTATTCAGGATCAAATTTATCAATGAAATCAATATTCTGGGAGATTGCATCTGCAGTTCCGCGATATACATTCAGATTCTCATCTGCTTTCTCACGTGGAGGAAGAACGTAAACACCGCTGTTTTTAGCATCAAGACCCCAACGTCCGCCGGCTGCCACATAACTGTTCAGCTGGATTGATTCATACTGTGTAAGTACACCTACAACATCAACACCACTGTTGGCGCAGTTGCTTAAAGGAAAGTCTACGATACGATATTTACCGCCGTATGAAACGGCCGGCTTTGCCACTTTATTGGTAAGATCATGCAGACGGCTGCCACGACCGCCGGCCAGGATCATGGCCAACATACTATTTTGTTTCATAATAGTGAACCCTCGCTTTCATTTGTTAGGTAATATTATACATTTTTTCCTGACATTTTTCCATAGGTTTCTGAAAAAAATATGTAAAAACTTTGCTACAAACTAAGTAAAATCGACGAAAAATTATACATTATATACAAATATCGAGACGAATCGCATGACAGGGGATTAAAGATATTTGTAAATTATGCTCATAACGTACCAAAATTCATTCCAGATTGCCTGCGGCAATGGAATTTTGGCCTGTATGTCTCGGGATTTTGGCATATTCATGCCAAAACACCTCGCGGAATAATGCTGTGTGAACAGTAACATTTGTTCACAAATTTAAGTGAAACGGGTGGACGTATAATAGTTCTTACGCTATAATAGGTAGGAATTTATAGAAGAAATGCGTAACTGTGAAAATACTGAACAGTTACAGAGAAACAGAGGTTATCACGTGAGTAAAAGAGAAGATTATAAACGATTTATCGTATTTTGTCTGGCGAGTCTGGTGGTTCTGGCACAGGCGGCGGTCTTTGCATGGGTGTGGTATTCCGTTTACAGAGGACAGATCGACGAGCCTTTCTGGCGCAAAGGTAACTGGGTACTGATCGCAATCTACGGTCTGATGTTTGCCCTGTTTGCCAAATTGTACGGAGGACTTAAGGTTGGATATCTTAAGAGGATTGATGTATTTTATTCGCTGACACTGGCACTTTTGTGTACCAATGTGGTGGAATATCTGGAGATCACCCTGATCAACAGGTGGTTCCTGAGCGTATGGCCTATGATCGAGATGACAGGAATACAGCTGGTGCTGATCATTATCTGGATATTTGGTTCAAGGTATATCTATTCCGGACTTTACCGCGCACGCCGGCTTCTGGTCATTTACGGTGACCGGGATCCGGGGGACGACCTGATCCATAAGATGAATTCCCGAAAGGACAAATATGACATCAGCGGCAAGGTACACATCAGTGTGGGAGAAGAAAAAATCCATCAGATGATGCAGGATTATGACGGCGTGATCATCTGGGATCTGCATTCAACAGAGAGAAACCGTTATCTGAAATACTGTTTTGCACATTCTGTCCGATGCTATGTGAGTCCGAAGATTTCGGACATCATTCTTATGGGAAGTGAACGCATCCATCTTTTTGACACACCGCTTCTGGTATCCAGAAATATGGGACTGGCAGTAGACCAGCGTGCTGCAAAGAGAGTTATGGATATTCTGATCTCAGGGATCGGCATTATAATCACTTCACCGATCATGCTGATCATAGCGATTGCGGTAAAAGCATACGACAGAGGTCCGGTGTTTTATTTTCAGGACCGTCTGACATTGGGTGGAAAGCCCTTTAAGATCTGTAAATTCCGCAGTATGTGCGTAGATTCGGAGAAAAACGGTGCAAGACTGGCATCCAAGCATGATTCCCGTATCACACCGGTAGGTCATGTGCTGAGAAATCTTCATCTGGACGAGCTTCCTCAGCTTTTCAATGTATTTAAGGGAGATATGTCTCTGGTAGGTCCGCGTCCGGAACGTGAAAGTATCATGCTTGAGTATGAGAAAGAGCTTCCGGAATTCTATTATCGTCTGAAAGTTAAAGCAGGTCTTACCGGATATGCGCAGGTCTACGGTAAGTATAATACAACTCCTTATGACAAATTAAAGCTGGATCTGTTTTATATTGAGAATTATTCCTTCCTGCTGGATATCAAGCTGATCTTTATGACAGTTAAAATCTTTTTCCAGAAAGAAGTATCTGAGGGAGTAGATGACAGACAGGTAAATGCGTTGAAGGATTCCGGGAAAAACGTCGGAGTGTCAGAGAATAAAACGGAGGAATGACAATGAATAAACCGCTGGTATCTGTGATCATGCCGGTTTACAACGGAGAAAAATATATTAGAAAGGCTGTGGAATCCGTCTATGAACAGGGAGTTTCGCTGGAACTTCTGGTGATCGATGACGGTTCTACAGACCATACAGAGGAAGTCCTGTCTGCCTATGAGGGCAGAGAGGACTTTCGGTATATTAAGAATGAACAGAATATGGGAGCTGCAGGCTCCAGAAACAGAGGAGTCGGGCTGGCACAGGGAACCTACATTGCTTTTCTGGATGCAGATGACTGGTGGGAGTCAGGCAAGCTGAAAGAACAGCTGAAACGTCTGGAAGAGACAGGATACGTGCTGTGTTCTACAGGGCGGGAACTGATGAACGCGGACGGAAGCAGTACAGGACGGACAATCCCTGTAAAAGAGAAGATCACCTACAGAGAACTTCTGAAACATAACAGCATCAACTGTTCTTCGGTAATACTCAGAAGGGATGTGGCGCGTGAATTTCCCATGGAGCATGACGACAGCCATGAGGATTATATCACCTGGCTGAAAATCCTGCGAAAATACGGTTGTGCTGCCGGAATCAACAAACCCTATCTGAAATACCGTCTCAGCGAAGGCGGCAAATCCAGAAACAAACTGAAATCAGCAGCCATGACTTACAATGTCTACAGATACGCCGGTTACGGCAGGATCAGAAGCTGTATTTTTTTCTGTTCTTATGCTGTACATGGAATATGGAAATATTGCTACTGTTCACTTCGTTCACAGTAACGTAGCCAAAATTCATTCCAGATTGCCTGCGGCAATGGAATTTTGGCTTGTATGTCTCGGGATTTTGGCATATTCATGCCAAAACACCTCGCGGGATAGTGGTATGTGAACAGTAACTAACAAAATATTTCCATTGACCGAAATGTTAAGTTTCTATTCCATAAATCGTAAAAATATGTTATGCTTGTTGCAGTAAATATGACTTTGCGGTTAATTGCCCGTTACATTGCTGTGCGTTTTTTTGTCTGCCGGTCATCTGAAGAATCTGGCAGAATGGGGTTGTATGTTCACACAGCAGAAGTCAGAAATATGATTAGAGGATAGTACTTAAACATGAAAATAAAAAAAGAGAGAGCGGCGGTGCCGTACTCCTGCCTGATCGATAACATTAAAGTTTTGCTTATCTTTCTGGTAGTATTTAACCATATTATTGCATTTAACCTTGTAAAGGTAGACACTGTAGTGAGATATGTGTGGTATGCGATTACGATTTTTCACATGCCTGCATTTGTTTTTATTTCAGGATACCTGTCAAAGAAACCTCAGAATGTGCTGAAGAATTTTAAGAACCTGCTGATCCCTTATGTTCTGGGATATACCTTAACCTGGTATTCACAGATATGGCTGGGCAGATCTGTAGATTATGAGATACTGCGTCCTACCGGAAGTGTCATGTGGTATATACTGGCACTGTTTATTTACCGCCTTACCATTGAGGCCCTGGGTAAGATCAGATTTATTGTTCTGCTTAGTATCCTGTTTGCATTATGGGCAGGAACCAGACCGGAATTTACCACATTCCTGTCATCATCAAGAATCGTGGTATTTTTCCCGTTCTTTGTTGCGGGGTATCTCTGGAAGAGTGAATATATCACAGCGATCCGTAAATTTAAGGGAAAATGGATCCTGGTGGCAATCTCCGGAGTCCTTTTGTGGGCGATACCGAATTATATGATCCCAAATGAAATGGGAATTGCTATTTTCCGAGGTAATCATGGATATCAGCTCTGTGGCCTGACGGATCCTCAGGGAGTGATCCTCAGACTGCTGATGTATCTGGTATCTTTCGTAGTTGTCTATACGATGCTTGCGTTAGTGCCGGACATCAAACTACCACTCACCTATGTGGGACGACATACAATGGGAATTTATTTCTTCCATTATCCGATCATGATCATTATGAATGGTTTATACATCCTGATGCTTCCTGCAATGAACAATATATGGGTGCTTCTGGGAGTATCACTGGTATTTGTACTTGTACTGGGAAGTCTGCCTGTGGATCTGCTTTATACGGGTGTTCTGAATCTGATCGCATTTATCCTGATCAAGAAGGATAAGACAGTCAGAGATGAAGGTCTGGAAGAAGAGTATGACAGCGAATATGATGAATATGAACTTCTCAGAAGAAAGAAAGCCATCGCAGAGCTTGCGGCAACGCTTGATTCAGAGAGTGAGCAGGACGGACATGTGGAGAAAGTAAATATGGACGAGGATACACCGGATCATACTTCTTCCGACAGGCATGAAGGCTTCAGCAATGTGGCCGGCATGGAGCTGGAGATTGAAGAAGATAATCTGGATGATATCCCTGATGAACTGATCAAAGGGGAAGAGGAGCTTTCGCTGGAAGACCTGATCCAGGAACTGGAAGCTACTACCAGAACGATGGACAACAATAAAGAACCATAAACACAAAGGAAGAGTTTTGAGATACAAAAACAGTATTTCAAAACTCTTCTTTTTGTAAAGTTAATGCGAATTTAACATTTTTGTAACGGACAGGTGACGGAAGTTGGGAAGTATGATATAATCAAAGTATCTATCGTATGGAGCAGGAAAACTGTTCGGCAAAATAAGAATATTTTTTTCAGGGGAGTTATGACAGAAGAATGAAGAGAGTAATCACATATGGCACTTTTGATCTTTTTCATAAAGGCCACTACAATATTATCAAAAGAGCAAAAGCACTTGGTGATTATCTGATCGTAGGTGTCACAAGTGAGAGCTTTGACATTGAGCGGGGCAAACTCAATGTGCGGGACAGCCTCATTAAGAGAATCGAGAATGTGCGAAGGACGGGGCTGGCAGATGAGATCATCATTGAAGAATATCAGGGACAGAAGGTCAATGACATCATTAAGTATGATATTGATGTCCTGGTGGTAGGATCTGACTGGAGAGGGAAATTCGATTACCTTAAGAACTACTGTGATGTAGTTTATCTGGAAAGGACCAAGAATATTTCCAGTACAAAGCTTCGCAGTGAAGGTGTTATCTTTAATATGGGAATCGTGACGGATGACATCCGGGATAATGATTTTGTGGAGGAATCCAAATATGTAAGCGGAGTTCATGTGGAACGTGTATTCAGCGAGGATCACGAGACTGCACAGAGATTCTGTGATAAATATGAGTTAGGTTCCTGCTGGAGCAGCTATGATGAATTTCTGGCAGATGTAGATATTGTTTATATCAAGACATCGCTGAACCGAAGAGCAGAATATATCGAGCGAGCGCTGAAAAAAGGAAAATATGTGATCAGTGATTCGCCCATGACACTTTCCTCAGAGAAACTGCGCTACCTGTTTCAGGTGGCAAGGGAGAACAATGTGGTTCTCATTGAACGGACCACACTGGTCTACCTGCGGGCGTTTAATCAGCTGGTATGGCTGGTACACAGTAACCTGGTGGGAGATCTGGTAAGTGTCAAATGTGCAATCTCCCAGGATGATTTTGAGGGCGGCAGGACTTTTAATGAGACGGTCTGCACAGCTATCTGCGCAGTACTGAAACTGCTGGGAAAAAAATGCCAGGATATCAACACCAATGCGGTCCGCAATCAGGAAGGCCGTTTTGTATATGATATGATTTCCATGAAATACGCCGGTGCACTGGCGACTATTGAGATCGGAACAACGGTTGACATTGAGAATGAACTTGTGATCATCGGAAGCAACGGCAGGGTAACTATCCCTAATGACTGGTGGAACACCGGATACTTTGAAGCCAATATTTCAGGAAAAGAATTTCTGAAAAGGTACAGCTTTAACTTCGAGGGAAATGGTTTCCGCTATCTGCTGCAGGAGCTGATGATTATGATCAGAGACAAACGGACAGAATGTACCCGGCTTTTCTATGATGAGTCGGTAAAGATAATAGAAATTTTGGAAACAATCAACAGAAAGGACAATTCATGACGGAGAAACAGAAATACCTCCTGAAGCTTTTCAGGGAGGTTGATGAAATCTGCAGAGAACATAACCTCAGATACGTGCTGGCAGGAGGCTCCCTGATCGGAGCTCTCAGACATGAGGGATTTGTTCCCTGGGATGATGATGTAGACCTTTATATGCCACGTCCGGACTGGGAGAAATTCATAGAGATATGCAAAACAGAACTCCCGCCTGACAGAGAGATACAGTGTTCGGAGGTGGACAGAAACTATACAAATTCATTTCCGCGCTACGCATCCACCAATACCTGTGTCATCCATAAGAGCCAGATTATCGGGAAGGACTGCGGCGGAGAAATCATAGACATTCTTACACTGGATCCTGTTCCGGCTGATGACAAAGAATACGAGAAATATAGAACACATATGATGATCTACTCAGATCTTATCAATATTTCCGTAGGTTACAGTGACCGCTGGGAGATACCTGCATCCATGTATCTGAAGTATCTTCTTTCTTATATTTTTCTTGGTAAAAAAAGAACACTGGCAAAGCTTGAGAAGATTATGTTCTCTTATAAAGAAGAGGAATGTGACCGTTATGCCATGCGCTGGGGCGGCTGCCCGTTTCTTTTTGACAAAGATATGATGTTCCCTGTCAAGGATGGAGATTTTGAGGGACAGAAGGCGATGATCCCCAATAAATGCAGTGATTATCTGATCTGGCATTACGGTGATGAGTGGGCTTATATGCCTCCGCATGACAAGAGAGAAGGCCATGTGGCAGTATGTGTAGATGACCTTCCTTATCAGGAGCTGCGTGAGGAGTATATGCCGAAGATCAATAAGGGAAGGCTGCGCTGGGATTGCATCTTCCGCAAATTTTACAATATGCGCATTGCGAAGAAGAGCCATAAAGTCCGTCAGGAGGGCCTTGCCATGAAAGCACGGGCTGTGGCACTGGATCTGCAGGGAGCCATCGATGAATCCGGACTGAAGATCAGTGAACTGGTAGAGAACAGGTCTTTCCGCAAGCTGAGTGCACTGTTTGGTTCCTATTATAAGAACCAGCTCAGTGCTGACTTTATCGGAAGAGAAGACTATAGCAACATTTATGCTTTTTATCATCCAACACTTGTGGAGATACCTGACGATGTATTCTATGGGGCAATGCTGACTCTGTTTTATACAGAACGTGTGTCAAAGGCATATCGGATGATGCAGGTCCGCCAGCAGCTTGACCATCTGAGTCCTGAGATGGAGGGACTGAAAGAAGATATTGAGCTTTTCAGGACAGCTGCGGATCATTATGAATTCCATCGGATAAAGGAGGCAGAACAGATCGTCAATGAGCTTCTGAAGAAATATCCGGGACATCCGGGCTTTATGAAATTCAAGTGCCGCTTCCTGATGGAGAATGCAGGGGAGAACCGGATTGAAGCAGAGCGTTTTCTGGACAAAGCACTCAAGCTGTTCCCTGAGGACGGATATTTCCTGAAATATAAGGCAGACATCTTCTGGATGGACGGTGAAGTGCAGAAAGCAGCAGAGCTTTATCTGCAGGTAAGGGAAAAGACCACCAACGGAATTGTATGGATGGAGATGGACAGGTTCTTCCGGGGATACAAATCCGAGATTCTGAAAAACTGTGAAGAACTTCTGGCGAACCGCAACAGGAGGGAAGCCATGTCACTGATGGAGCTGTGGAACCGTCTGATTCCTGAAGATGATGATATCCGGGGCGCATTTTATCTGGCAAAGACAGCCTGTGCGCATACCCAGAGCGAGATAGAGAAAGAGATTGCAGAGATCCGGGCTGTTATCGAGACACCGATGTGCACATCTGTTAAAACAGAAGCAGGCAGCAGGGAGAAAACATCAGAAGAACACCAGATGTACAGGAAAGCCCTCACAAGAGCATGGAGACGTCTGGGTTATCCTAAAGAGCTGGCAAACCTGCGAACTCAGATCATCTGCACAGGGGAAGAAAGCGAACTGGAGTGGCTGGCAGAACAGGTGCGAAACCGTCAGTTCCGCAAGGAAGAGAAA